>OJFS01000430.1_pt1 | contig 16648 bp, 11 predicted proteins | sample 1594231 | NCBI WGS metagenome assembly OJFS01 (sample SAMN05416847, study PRJEB24817) | seawater metagenome | isolation source: Sea water | place: Canada:Atlantic | collected 2013-07
TAAATCTGCAGCATTTAATCAATTAATTCTAGAACTGACTCCAAATAACGAAATACATAACCGTTATGCATGGCTTCAAGAAAAACTTTATCTACAACTAACACCAGAAGAAATTGATCATGCATTCGTAATGTCTGAAGCGTGGTTAGTAGTGATTAAAGCAAACGGGACTTTGTACTTAGAAGATGATGAGTAAAAGGGATAGGCACCGTTTTATTAATTCGACTAAGCTTATTCAACTTCGAGTGAGTGTTCTTGTTAATTATAACTATTGACTATAAGCAACGGAAGAAAGCAAAAAGCCCGCTAACCTTTCGATTAACGGGCTCTTCTTAATATGTCGGTGAGAAAGAGATTTGAACTCTACTTGAAGGATTAGCGCTACAAACCCTTTTTATTAATTCCTGAAAAGCAAAAAACCCGCTAATCTTTCGATTAACGGGCTCTTCTTAATATGGCGGGAGGAATGGGACGAGTATGGGCACTGGTTTTATTCAATAAAATTGCCGCTTGAGTAATTATTTTATAAAATTGAAGTGCTCATTTCTCATAGTAAGGATATTATAAAATCCTTACTATGAGTGTTTATTTACCTTTCCAAGTTTACTTACGTCCACAACCACTTCAAATTCAACAGACTGATCCGAAAACAAAATATTATCTCTAGAGTAAATTGTTTCTAAGACTACTCTACTTTCAGTGTCAAACCATTCTTGCCCTTGGTAATGTGTATAAGCAAAGTCTTTTGCTACTTGTAGGGACGTTGTCCAAGCTTGACCATATCTCCCTCTTTTGTGTTCAACAATATCACAGCCTCTATATAATTTAACATCTTGGTCCAGTGAAGAAATGTCATTTGGAGTTAAAACTTCGGTAAGTATTATTTTAGGACCCCAACATTGATTTTCCTGACGTGTGTATAGCTGGTGGAGCCCATTAAATGCATAACCTACAAATGCATACCGTAAAGCATCTAAAACTTGCAGAGCTTCATCATTTTGAATCTTTTCAGATAACATACTTGAATGCGAGTTAATAAACTTCTCTGCAACATTATCTTCAAAAGTAAACGTATCTTCCTTTAACGCCTCAAAGCTTTGAATTGTGCCAATAAAACTTTCTACAGCATTGATAATAATTTGTAAAAATTCAGAAATTGAAGAGTCATTCAATTTATTTTCAATAGAGGTGATATCAATTTTCATGTTAGTTTCCATGAAATATTTATCAGAAATTTTGAACACTAGTTGACTCCATATGATTACTTAAGTTCTAATTCGCTTTGTAGTAACGCCAATCCGTAGACTCCTTGTAACTGTACTTCTTCGGTAACTTGACCCTCTAAGTAGCTTTTTGCTCCAAGATACACAGGTTTATTTATTTCTTCACCTTTAGAAAAAGCCTCGCTTTGTTCAACCATTTCGTTCCAACGTTCATGGATAAAATCTGAAATTTCTGCTAAATCTTCTAGATCATTTTCTTCAATAAATTTTTCTATTAACTCTAAATTATACTTAAAGGTGTGCTTCAATTTGTCAATCGTTTCACCTTCATCTTCAGTTAAAGCAGACAGATCTCTCACGGCAACGATCAATGATAACGATTGGATACTCGAAAGACATAATTGAAAACAGCTTTGATAAACGGACTCAAAAAAAGTGTATTTACTGTCATTTTTCCAATCATTAGAAAAATCTAAATTAGGATACGGTAGAGGCATATTAAATGCTGGTTTAATAGACATACTAGGAACAATAGCCCCCTTAACTAAAGGAGTTAAAGAGTAAACCCAATCCTGTCCTAAAATATTCTTCGCACTATCTATAACTATATCTATATAACTAGCCTGCTCTAAAATGTTATCCATTTTTATCAAAATTGATATTTCTACAGGAGGCCAATATATAGTGTCTTTTGCTTCGATTTCCCTTATTTCAAATTCAATATAATGTTCTTTCAATGCAAGTTCATTTTTGAGTGAGGCAAGTAACTTTCTTAATTTTCTATCAGCACTATCTTTACAGAACCTTGCAGCCGCTGGTATTCCCCCACCTAACGGCCCTTTTTTTGCTGTTTTGACAATATTCGCTATCTTATTTGGTGACGGATCTTGATCCATTTCATGTAAGATAAAAGATACATCCTCTATTCGCTTTGCTAGCTTATTTATTTCTTCAATAGGCGGTGAAGAAATAAAAGACCAAATTCTGAGTGTTCTTTGTGCTAAAAAATCTTGTGCTAAATCACCTGCATATACGGCTTCTGATTTACATCTGGCTCCGGGAGTAACCTTACCCATTCGATTAGAAAGGTTGCTTAATAGACCGGAGATTGCGCCTGTAAGCCTATCAACTTCTGTAGCTTGGTTTTGACTGTTGAATTGTTGATGATTTTCGACTTCTTCTGAATAATTTAACTCATTTACCTTAGTTATTATTTCATTGAATTGATCTGCAAACTGATTCTTTCGATTAATCGATTTCCCTTTAATCCATTGCTCAGAAAAAGACCTAAATAGTTTTTCACTTTTATTGAGGCAATCTTGAATTGCAATCGCATAATCAGTACTTCTCTCCAAAGAAGCTTTACTATTCATTATTTTTTGAAACGCTACATTCCATGCTACCTTGTCTTTAGCATGGATGTTTTCTCTAGGCATATTCTTATCATGATAACTATGCTCACCAACTTTAACAGACTCTCCATTAGGCCAAACTACTCTGCATTCAGCAGCATCAGCTTGTGGGCTTAATGCTATTAGTACTTCACAATTTTCCACCGCTAATGTATTGAAGTCGCTTTGAACATCGTCATCACCAATGAAGTGAATATTAGAACCTACTGTTACACCATGCTTGCCGTTGTCAATTAACTTAGGTTTACTTAACCAAGAAGATTGTGACTGATATAGATTTAGAAGCACATCATTTCCCCCTAGCTTTTCAACAATAGATTGAGAAAAACTAGGACTTATCTGATATGCAACCAACAAAAAATTTGCCAAATCACTAACTTTGTTACCATCTGAATCTGACGTTTTAACTACATCTATATCAAAATTAGTAGGAAATAATGAATCCTTATAGAAAGGGATAAAACACGAGAGAAGTTCTGAAGAGTCTTCCAAACTAGTCAATTTAGGATACTTAGTATTTTTATCAAGAAATTCTAGGCAAATTAATCTGTAATCTTTGTGTGACTCATTTTTATAATCAGCTAAACAATCAATGACTGACTGCCAATGTCGATTATCGTCTAGTTTAGGCGGTTCAATATTTGCGTTCGCAAACATAGATACAGTGTTCCAAATTGAACGACGCACTTGATATTTTTCGAGTTTACTAATTAGTAAATTTACACTTTGTTCTAAAGTTACAAGTCCTAAGCCTTTTAGAATTCCTACCCAAAAAGATGACTCATTATTAACGGATAATAGTTTAGCTAACTCATTGACTAGCGGCTCTCTCTCATTATATTCGATACCTTTAAACACTGAATAAACTATAAAAGGAAGCGTTTCATTAGTTGCACACATTATCCCTGTCATTAAGGAATCGTGCTTATGAAAAATAATACCATCATGACACGCTTCTGATAATGCATTTGAGCGGATATCATGGAGGCCGCCTAGCACTCCTTTACGGTTCTCATGGACTAAGTGTTCATCTAACAATCTTTTTAGAGCTAAGCTAGTTTCTTGAGGAGATATGCTTAGGGTTTCTTGAAGTTTAGCTGCATCAATCTCCCCTCCGTAAGATGATATTTCAGAACTAACCCTTACAATAGCTAACTCGTGGTTTCTTTCTTGAGTTTCTCGTGCTTTTATTTGATCTGATATTAAATCACTAAGTCTGTTCCCTTGCGTTAGAATATGGATATATTCAAGCATAAGTTCTTTTGAATTATTGAATGGTTCTTGCCAATGTTGCCAATCAGTACTCTTTGATTTTAATAAATTTCGCCAAATGAACTCAGCAGTTTCTTTATCTAACGATAATTCATGTATATAAATGTCACCCAAATTGTTTATTAAATATCTATCTTCCGCACGTATTGACCCTACGATATATAAATCATCAATATCCATAAAATGCTGTAAACATAAGTTCCATACTTCATAGTTTTGGGTATTAATCTCATCAAATGCTATGGCTATAGGATATTTTCGTGAAGGGGATCTTGATGAAATAAATTCAAAAATAGAATTTAAATCTTGGACGGTAGTTGTAGAACAAAGCTCAAACCATCTGTATGTATCAAAAGATTGAAAGACTGTACTCCAGAGTAATGCTGACTTTCCGGCACCAGATGGCCCACAAATCAGGCACTTTTTTTTACTGGCTAGATTTGAGGTTAATTCTTTTATTTTCGAATTTTGGAATAGAGCTAAACCAGACGATATATGTCTTGGCCTTGCCTTTACACCTTTGTAAAAATTAACATTAGGATCTGAAGTATCGAATCTAATTAACTTAATTACCCTATTAAGAATAGCTTTATCAATTAAACTGAAATCACTATATGACAGTACAGTGTTAATGATGCCTTCAACAGAATTTGAAGATATTTTTTGCCTATTGGCATAATTTAATTTTGCATTCTTTTGTGAGCAATCGGCAACCAGCATATATAAATCGGAAACGATTCCATTTGCAATTATTTTTGCAACGTCCAACTGCTCAACCAATAACTTAACAGATTCATTTTCTGGTGCTTTTGATACAAATATACAATGTTCAGAATCGAAAATGTCATCCGTAAACTTTTCCTCTAAATTTGAGCAAGGTTGCTCAAGTATTAACAACTCCTTTATTGGCTTTGAATTTTTTAAAGTGGAGTTAGATTTTTCTTTGACGATTTGTAAGTATTTATCCGCTTGATTTTGAGAGAACAGGCCATCTCTTTTTGATTTTATTTGAACCCATAACTCTAATTCATCTGATTCTAATGTGAAGTCTTCTAGTCCTTCGGGAACTATTGAACCCATGCTAATTTTTTTAGCCCACTGAAGCAGAAGAACATGAACCACTACTAAATGCTGATAATGAAAGCCTCTACTAGCCCTAGCTCCTGCTCTAGAGGTATCCCAAACATCTTCAAACGTATTTAGATTTTTAATATTATCATCCTTGTGTAACGACCTTAATTAAACCAGAAATACCTTACTAATGTCTGATCTATAGATGGCGTGGTTGCAGAACCTCATTTTTTAATTGACTCCACTTGCTAATAATTCACTTGTAGTCTCAACATCTTCCAATACATAAGCAAACTCGCCATCTTCATCGTGTGGAATACCAATATGTAAAAGTGAGTCAAATGATTCACATATCGATGATTTGTTAGAGAATTTATATACATAGTCAATGATGCAAACTCTGTGTCTTATTAAGTTCCCAAGATCTGTGAATTTAACAGGTAGACTAAACTCTTTTGTATGTTCACCTTCAGGTAAGATTAAAGTTGTGAACTGGTAATCATCAAATGGACTTATTAGAAATTTTTTCTCTATCCAATCTGTAATATTGATTAAAGCTGTAATATCCGATTGTTCTACATTTTTGGGATTTTTGAATATTTTATTTGCTAAGTCACTCAACGATTCTGACTGTTCTTTAAGCTGCGCAATAGTTTCCTTCGATATTTCATAATGAAATTGAGTGAAAGTACCGTATAAAACGCCATGCAGTGCTCTAGAATCACTTACCTGACCAAACATTGTCGATTGGTTACCCATATACTTTACGAACTCTTCAAGATGTTTAAAATAATTTGTGAAAGTATTTTGATTTTGTGCTTCTTTATATTGCTCGTTGGCAATCACTATTTGTTTAGATGTTAACTCCGATCTATTTATCAGTGCAATAAAAGTCATAAAAACACCTATTCCACCTAATATGGATACCAGAGGCTGGTATATTTCAATGAATAATTTTAATCCTTCTATTGAAATCTGAAAATTATAGGATTGTGAAACTACATAAACGAAGTAGATTGTAATGTTATAGGCGAGAATAAACGGATAGGTAAAAAGCGGTTCATGAAGTAATGAATACTCATTAGCTTCATCGTATATTCTTAGAACAAAATAAAGGGATAGCCTGTATAAAGTAATACATATAATGAGGGTTAGAGTCATAAACAGTAATATGCTAACTATTAAAGCGGTGTTAGAACCCTCCATGATTAAATTGCTATCAAGAAATTTTTTAACTTCAACCAGAACTATATATATAGCTGTAATTTGTCCACACAAAGCGACTATCAATTGGTTTTTAGCTTTTTGTAATATCCCTCTTGATCTAATTCTGTCTCCTATAATTTCAACATTTTTAACCGCAGCTTCCCAGCCAACAATATACATGAAAAAGTTTAATAACATTTATTGATTAATCCATTCAAAAAAGTGGTCTTCCGCTAGCGGCAAAAAGAAATATGTTACTGAGTCGTACTTATTATGCATTTGGTTCACCTATCACCCGAGCATTTCCGAAAATGAGCCTAAGTCTATTAATTGAATCAACTGATAACTCTTGAGTTATTAGCAACGTCAAATTGTGCTTCGCCCTAGAACATGCCACATAAAATAAGTTACGATTTCTTTCAAAAGTATCTTTTTTATTAGCTGGATATCCATTTTCCATAAACTCTAACATTTGGTTCCAGTTGTACTGGTTCCACCCTCTGCCCAAAACAACAAGAACATTATCAAACTCAGCCCCCTTCACTCCATGCTTTGTAGAAAAAGGGGTTTTATCATCTATAAACTTTGATAGTTGTATTACTTGCCTATAACTAACGCTTTTTAAGGATCTTATCTTTGTTAGAAAGTTTTTATCCCTTTCACCCAAATTTTCAACGTCCTCTTCTAGAAGGCTTTGATAACGTTCTTCTAATTGTCGAACCTTATTTGATAAACGAGGTTTATTCGATTCAATAAGGAAAGCTAGCATCTCATCGACTGTTCCGCTTAAACGTAGTTCATTAATACGATTTAGATTATCTACCCAAACACGTTTATCATCATGACATTGTAGTTGCGGAAATTTCTGGTTAATTACTTGAAATAATTCACCATACTCTCTGGTTTCAAAGGAAGCGATAACAGGTTCAATAACTTCAACAAAATATTTTATATATGGATCATTCTTTTTTAAATAATCTTCAGTATGTCTAAAACAATCTGAAAGATCTTTGAAACCTTGCTCTGTTGCAATTACATTGTTCGTTAACATCAAAACTTTGGTATTTTCAGAGTCAAAATCCCAACCATTTTGGCTCATAGTTTCTTTAACTCTCTCAAAGTAAACGTGAGCAGCATCTTCGGGTAAGTCTCCAGCCCAATGGCCGCCAACTCTTCGCTCTCCTGTCCAGGAGTTTGAATGATATATAGAGATACCTCCTTCTGACTCTGGATCAGATTCATGTTGCGGCAACTCTGGTCTCATATTGTTTAAGCAATTAACTATGTTCTTATCGGACCTAAAATTTGCATTTTTTCCTATTTCAGTAATATTATCATTCTCACTTTCAATGAGACCACAAGCTTCCTTACCGTATATTTTCTGCCAATGATCACCAAATAAGCCAACTAGCAATCCAGAATCATTATCAATTAAGTTATTAACTATAGAAGAAGCCAGATCTTTGTTGGTATCTTGATACTCGTCAATAAATACGATTGGGAATTTAGCCTTTAGTAAGTTTTGAAATTTAGAAAAGCCCAACAGTGAAGAGATTAACTTAATAACATCATCATGGTGTAAAGATATTGTTTTTTCATCTATCTTGGGGAACCCTAAATCATATATGACTTTTTGCTTGTCAATTCCCCCTGCTTCTTCAATCCGAGCTACCCACTTTGCGCCTAATTCAGGTAAAAGTTCTCGAAGTTTAGCTTGAAAGCCGTTGATGAAGCTCCAGCTAAATGCATGTATTGTGTCTGCGTATATTACTGGATGATTATCAGTCCTTTCACGTATTTCGTCTTTTGCGATATTGGTATAAGTAATACATGCAATTTTCTGTTCTTTTTTTATAAACTCATCAGCTCGACTATGAACTAAGTGTTTCAGAGCTTTTATAAGAGAATATGTTTTACCAGCACCAGCACCTGCTTCTAACCTAAAACAGTTACAGTGATTTATTGCAGTAAACATTTCGTCTAAAGCTTGAGTAGATGCATTTTCAGCAGGGCTAACTTGGCACATCAGCTAACTCCTCAACTTCCACTTCAATAGGTTGAGGTAAGTCAATAGACTCTATAGTTCTTCCATCCAACCAAATAAGTCCTTCTTTGATATATTTAGGAACACTCCAATCTATTTCATCTATAGAATATTTAATAGCAAAATTAGCTTTACTATCTTTTCCAATAATTTTTGCCCTTTGATACACTTTTGTTTCTAGCTCAATAGGATCTACTTCAAGCAAATCAAACTTTTCTAAATTTGCTAAAATAAAAGCATCTTCGAAGCTACGACCGACTAATTCACTGCCGTCTTCGGCTATTTGATATGCAATACGACGACAACCAGAAACCTTATCAGTCTCAGGCTTAAGTGCTATTTGACTTAATTCACTATAGCCATCAAATCCATACCACTTTGACAAACCAGTATTACTCGTATGAGTTCCTTCAGAGAACATAGAGGAAGGATAAGTTGTAGTTGTTTCACCACGTGTTCTCTTTACAGAATCTATATCAGTAATTATTAGTGTTTTCAGTTCTAAAAAGTCTATAAACTTATAGAAGTTGTTCATATAAGCCCCACCGACTTCTACAACAGATAAGTATTTACTTCTTAATGTTGTTAATTCCGCATCATCTATCTTTTTAATTATTTCAGGTAATAAAATTCTTTCGGTAGCACCTTCGATTAGGATAGCTTTGTCTGCAAAATATAGATCGCACTTAGTCAAAGACAAATATTTATGAAGAAACTCTTTATCTATTTGACTATCTTCGGTTGAAAACTCAGCTCCTAAATCTTTTATTTGTGTAGAACCCGCTGACTTTGAAAGAAAATACCTCACTTTGCTGAAGTCTGCTTCATTTGCAATATGAGCAGAATGTGTACTTACTACAAACTGAATTGGCCAATGTTTGTCTTCATTAAACGTTTCTTCAAATACTGATACAATCTCATCTAATTGGCGTATAAATACTTCCTGCATTTGTGGATGTAAATGCGCTTCGGGTTCTTCTATGAAGATAATGTGAGATTTAGGTGTTATATCGGATGATTGATAAGCTCTAAAATATTCATAAATACGGAATAGAATGAAAATTAGGTTCCTAAACCCAAGACCATTATATGTTTCCGGTAAGGTGAAGTGATCATCCTTCTGATAAAAAACCCTCGTATTGCTTTCGAGTAAAGATTTTATATTTAATTCAGTTGACGCACTTAACTCAGTGTCCTGTAGTCCAGGATATCCAAATATAGAAAGTGTAGGTAATAGTTGTTCAACTTTTTCTTGAAAGTCTACATCTACTGTAGTCTGTAGACCTTCAACAACTTCATTTATATCACCAGATAGTGCTTGAAAGGCTTCAGGTGCCCCAGCATTAGCAGAACTATTAAATATACTTCCAAGCGCTTTGCCTAATACGTCTCGTTCATTGTGAGTTTCATCATCTAATCCTCGTTGAGCGTTAATAACCTCTGATCGAATTAGTCGCTTTACTTTACTAAACTCTAGTTTAACTCTATTTTCAGGATTATTAGGCTCTATAGCATAAAGTACAGCCTCAAAGTTCTGGTTAATTGATTCTTTTAAATCTTTGAAGTATTTAGACCTATCGCTAATGTCCAAACCACTTAATAGATTACTTATTCCACCATCTTTAACCTGATAAGAAACTAGTATTTTTGTTTCGTATACATTTTCATCAAGGTCAATTATGAAATCTCCTAATACACCATATGAATCAGCATCAGACCTATAATCAACAAGTAAGCACAACTCAATTGTCGGGATAAGTAACCTAACATCTCCTTCGGTGTTACCTTCTAGGAAGGAGTTTAAAGCATTTTCAAACTCACTTAATGACGATTGGTTAAAATCTTCATATTTCAATTTTGGAGCGGAGCCAGATAAAAAACTTCTAAATATCTCTGCAAGAGATGTTTTACCTGTGTTATTCCTGCCTACAACTAATGTAGACCTGTCATCTAACGTCATCGTTACATCTTTGAGTAAACGATAGTTTTTAATTTTTACTTCTTTGATTATCATGTAATTTCCTTTTACTTTTCATTCATATTTGAATTAGTTAATTACTTCAACATTTCTGCATTTAGGAAATGAACTGCATCCCCAAAACTCATTATCAGCATTTTTAACTTTACTAACTTTACTAACTTTACGTAACATCATATCTGCACCGCACTTTGAGCAAGCTTTAATGTTTGATTTTTCTTCAATTATCTCTTTCACATGTTTAATGTGTTGTCCGTTAGTTTTATAGCTACGTTCCAACATACCGTTTTCAATCTGGCCAATAACACTAGCAACCTCTTTTGCATTAAAAACAATTTCAGTTTTGCTCTTGATATATTCAATACCCCCACGAGCAAACCTTACATTCTCTGGCATATTAGTTTTGAAGGTACTATCACCAATAAAGATAATGACTGAGAATATACTATCATTCTTTGCGTTCAAACAAGCTTCTAACGTTTTGACATGCTTGTAATTTTGGTGAAGTGGATTCTGAAATTTAGACTTATGTTTGTAGATTTGTTGAGTCCATTGCTTTTGATTGCCATTACCAAAGATCCAACCTTTCATGTTCTTGGTTTCAACCACAAAAATTCCATATTTTGACACGATTATGTGATCTATTTGTGTAGTACCATCCTCTGTTGGCAGAGTTACGTTTTTTATAAGGTGGTATTCATTTTTATTTAAGAAAAACTTAATGAGTAAGTTAACTTGCCACTCACCCAATACGCCTTTGAACCATGCAGATTTTATGACGATAGCAAATATGAAGATCGGTATTAAATACCAAGCGGCACTATTCATCATATTAAGGTAAATTGATAAATCCATTTAACATTCTGTCCTTTAATTTATTTTGTAGATAAGCAAATAGGCTTATCATCTTTATCGTACGCACCGATACAGTAGAAGCTTTCCTTAAGTAGCCCTTTCATACCTGTATAAGGGCTTAAAAACGACTCATTGCTATTATTGAGCCTCTGCTGAAACAAATGTTTTGTCATTCGTTGAAATACTTCTAAGTTATGCAAAGCCCCATCCAGTTCAAGGTACTTAGGTGTTACTGTTATAGCTAGTAGAGAGCCAATAGGGTTTGATAAGTCAAACTTGATTGCATCATCAACGTTAGGTTTCTCATGAACGATTATCCTGTCACCTACCAATTCATATTTACCTCTTTTAACAGTCATCCCTTTAAACATTAAATTGGCTGTCCTGTAGGGTTTATATAAAAAGCTCTTTGGTAAATACTTTAAAATACTAGTTAAGTTTTCTCTGTAGTTACCTAACCCAGCTATTTGAAAAGAATTGTAGCTAGACATAAATTCATGGTTAAGGGGCTTATCGAATGTGAGTTGATCTTTCTTTAAATGAGTCAATGAATCGATATAAGGCTTCCATACGAATAAGTCTTCATCGTTAGTTTTGGAAATCAAAAAAGCTGCGGCTTTATATAGCAGTTGTAACTCAACAACACTAATAACCTTAGAGACAGTATAAGGGGTTTGCCCTAGTACTAACTTATGATGATTTAGTAATTGAATTAATTCTTCAACAACGGCTTTTCTTTTGCCTAATTTAAAATTGTGCAGGTTTAATATCAGTTTGATTTTTAAGACATCTATACCAGGGCCGAACATCATCATTGGTCCATATATAGAGGGCTGTTGGTATAAGCCAAAGTCTGTATAGTTGAATACACCGTTATATCTTTCTATGTGCTTTGCGAAAGTATCACCAAGATATATTGCATGCTCTGACTGGGTATATATTGACTCTAAACAACCAATTTCATCATAATCACAAAGCCATTTAGGTTTTTCATTTTCGGGCAATATTTCTTCTATCCAGTCTTCTTCTGGATAATCGTTAAATTCAATATAAGTTGAAGGCAGCTCAGTATTAGCTAGAGACTTTTCATATTGTTCTATCCGCCACAACCCTACTTCATAAGGTGATGAATCTAGACTTGACCACATTCCCATATGATATACGCTGCCGTTTTGTTGCGTGGTAATGCTACTCGAATACTCCTCTAATAATTGGACAATTTCAGGGTTGAGCTCATCATCCTTATAGAATAGATACCCACCACCTACGATACATAACCCCAAAATAACAACTAGAAGCCTTTTGATAAGCTTGGAACGTAAATCACCAAAAGCTTTATTCAAAAGACGTGACTTAATTAATAAAATGAAAATAACCAATGGTACTAGATAGAATAAAGCTTCGTAGAAGGAGTGCTGATAAAATGAATAGCCCAATCTTTTGTGTCCTTTAACTGTAACACCGATATCAAACGGTGAAATTTCCAATATATACAAATAACTATAAACACTAGACTACTACAGATAGGTATTATTTTAAATTCACGAATATTTTGCTTATTGCAAAATAGATCAACCCTTGCCCCCGCTTTGTCCACAAATAGCTGAAACAGTTTAGATTTAGTTATTATAAAAAACCACTCATTTAAAACGTAAGGCTATGAAAATAAACGATTAAATAATATATCACTTATGATTTTCTGTCATTAGAAATTACAACTTACTGATCTAGAGAGAATTTTATTTTTTTATAATCCACCAATGACATAACACGAGTTACAAGCATATTATATCCTTTAAAATCATAGGTATACATAGTTTGACTTATTGATTCAATGGTTCTATTTTTTAGCCATAAAACTATAAATAATGGCTCAATCATGAAAAACAGCAACGCATCAAAGATAAAGGTAATTAACGGAACTTTTTGTATAGAGTTGCCTGAAAAAATAGTCACGCATATGGGGCTTACTTCAGCAGATGTAATTGAGTTTGGTTATTCAAGAGATGTCAAAATTTGGAAAAGAGAAAACATAGACATCTCTTCTGATATCTATCGAAAGCTCAAAGGTATCTTCAAAACTGAGAATAATGTTTTTCAATGGCTAAATAGAAAGCAGAATTACTTAATAGGAAAAGCACCAATCTCCTTGTTAAATGAAGCTAAGGGCAAAGAAAAAGTCCTAGGGCTAATAGAGCGTTTGGAACGTGGTGACTTTTCTTAAAAAGGTTCTCTCTATTCGGGTTGGCATCCTTCCAGCCTTTTATATTGGTTAAATGTTAAGGGCTTTTTGTTGAATATCCTTTTTTTATGCACGGCAAATAAACAACGTAGTCGGACAGCTCAGGAATTACTTAGCGCTGTAAATAGAACTCACCAATACAAATCAGCGGGTTTGAGTTTGAAGTACGTAAATAAGGCTGGAACAACGCTTTGCACCGTCGAAATGCTAAGTTGGGCTGATAAAATTTACGTATTTCAGAACGCTCATATTGAGCGTATTAAAGAATATACCGGTGAAAAATATTTATCTAAGATTACAAACCTTAAAATTGAAGATGATTACAAATATTTTCAAAGAGAACTTGTACTCCTCATTTTGGAGCGATTTAAAAGAAACTAGGTTTAGGGAGTTATTTTAGTCTTATAAAAACTTCATATAAATGTAATAAACCTCGCTTACCCCAGAATTCACTCAAAATAACATCATCTTTTAAATAATATATTTAACTATAAATCATCACGCTTATTCCAAATAGAGATAAAGAATCAATTTTTATAAGATTAATAAATTGAAAAAGATAAAATGCCAATAACTATTTATTAAGAAACTAAATTTATAACATTTTAATTTATAAAAACTAGATCAAATGTCAACGGCTAAAACTCACATAGAATGTCAATAACGCACCACTTAATATACAAATAAAAAACCTTTATTTCAATAAGTTAAAACCAAAAGACCTACTAAAACGTACCCTTTACTTTTTTTGGGTTCGCTACTTTAATTAGCCCTAGTTCACTTACTCATATCAATTTAGCATCTAGGAGGTTACATGATTTCATCGCTTAATAACTTATTTAAAATTTTGCCCGAAGGTACTCTAGGAGATTCGTATGAAAACTAAATCAATTACATTGCTTAATTCCGCAACCCTTAAAACAAAGGGAATTAAATTAACCTCAGCAGAGGAAGAGGAAGAGGAAGCAACGGAAAGCAAGGACGAACTTTCCAAAGATTTAAGTCGAAGAATACAATTTTATTATAGAGAGGTAGAACGTAGGAGACGTTCTCGGATTATCAGCGGAGCAAAGTCAAAAATAGCGATTCAAGGATACTTCCCTAGTGGGACCCCCACTTTTGGTTATACAACTGTAAATATGAAAATTAAAAATTCAGGTGTAGTAAGAAAAAAATTAGCTATCCATAAAGAAGAATCAAAAGTTGTTAAAAAGATATTTGAATTAGCTTCTTTGAAGATCCCTTTAAACAAGAATAAGGCATTAAAGATTTCAACAGAATTAAATGAAAACAACATCCATTGCAGAGGAAAGCGATGGACGGCAAATAAGATCATTAATTTATTAAGTAATTCAACCTACTTGGGTGAATACGTTTGGGGTAAAAAAAGAGACTACAACTGTAAAGATAATCCTCCCATAAAAATTAATGTACCCGCAATTATTACACAAAATCTTTTCATGCAAGTAAATAAGATGTAGGCGAAAACTAAAACTATTAGAGGGATTAAGAGATGAATAAGATTAAGTTCGAAGTAAATAATCATAAAGCAATACTAACCTTCAAGCGCCCATCAAAAATAAAGTTCTCATTGCTGAAATGGGAGCTTATTGAAAAAAATATAGATGAAATTTTGGAAGTTTTAGAAAAACATTTAGATAAAGACAACGAATTTAAAGTTAAAAATAAAGGAGACAAGAAATGTCAGTTAAAACAATGAAAATCGCCATTTATATTCGCGTTAGCACCAACATGCAGGTTAAGGAAAACTTGTCTTTAGAAGATCAATTAAACACATTAACAAAATGGGCAAAGGATAATAATCATTTAGTAGTTAATGTATATGAAGATGCAGGCTCATCAGCATATAAAGGGGTTAGAAAACAATTTAGCCAAATGTTACATGATATTGAAAATGAAGTAATCGATGTCGACTGTGTTGCTGTTTATGACTCTTCACGATTTAGCAGAAAAGAAGTAGATCGCCTTAATGCAGAAGAGATTTTACATAAGCATAACGTTAAGTTTTTCTCCTTTATTGATTGTATTCCTGATGATGAGGATGATGCATTCCTATTTAAAGGTTTCAATGGTTTGTTTAATGAAAGCTTTAGTAGAAAAAATAGTAAAAAATCTGCGTTTAAATTAAATGATGCAGCTAAACAAGGTTACTTCACTGGAGGTAAACCGCCTTTTGGTTACCGATCTGTTCCTGTACCTAACTTAAATGGTGGTAAACAAAGAAAAACTTTAGAAATACACCCTGACAATGCTTCTACTGTTGAACTGATATATTCACTGGCTATTTCAGGTACATCAGGTTGTTCATTGGGGGTAAAAAAAATTGCTTCTTATTTAAATGAACAAAACATTTTTAAGAATAACCACCGTTGGACCCCAAATGATGTGCATAACGTATTAACAAACCCAACATACTTCGGAGAACGAGAATACGGACTAAAAAGAATTCGAAAAGACTTACATAATGAAATTATTATTGTTCCCACACCAGAAATCATTTCTAAGCAGGACTTTATGTTGGTCAAAGAGCTAATGTCTAAACGTGCTCCTAAAAAGGAAAATAAAGAGAGTAAAGGAATACAGTCACCTTCTCTTCTCACTGGTCTTTTGAAGTGTGCCACATGTGGTTGTAATCTAGTAATAAATACGGGAAAAGGAGGACAATACTCATACTATAAATGTAGAAACAAAATAAAGCATACTACTAAATCCTGCAATACTCCTAACTTTAGAAAAGAACAATTGGAAAAATCAGTAATAAAGAGTTTACGTGGCACCATTTTTGACGCTTCATATATCTCCAGCATCTATGATGACCTGAAAGATACATTAACACAAAGAAAGAAAGAGCAATCACTTGAAAAAGCAACTTTACAACGTAAATGGAATGTCGCTGAGCAGCAAGTATCAAAATTAATAGGTGAAATTGCAGATAACAAGTTAACCATGTCTGCAATGATACAAAGACACTTAAAAATTTATGAAGATAATCTAGCTACAATTGAGCGTTCAATCGAAATGCTTGATAAGAAAACTAGATTACCACTAATGCATTTTGGTAAACATCACATAGAACAATTTTTATTTGCTTGTGAGAAGGTTTTACTAGGAGGAAATGTTGAAGCGACTAAGGCTCTGTTATTGGCTACTGTAAAGGAAATTAAAGTTTATGAAGATAAAATCGACTTTATAGGTGGAAATTTACAGATTTTAGCTAATGTAGAAAGTAATAAGGCTGGGAACCCCAATGGAGTGCCCAGCCTCATATCAATATGGCGGTGAGATAGAGATTTGAACTCTAGAAGGGCTACAAACCCTTGCCGG
>OJFS01000438.1_pt1 | contig 16550 bp, 15 predicted proteins | sample 1594231 | NCBI WGS metagenome assembly OJFS01 (sample SAMN05416847, study PRJEB24817) | seawater metagenome | isolation source: Sea water | place: Canada:Atlantic | collected 2013-07
CGAGATAGGAGTCCGTCTCGTGGGCTCGGAGATGTGTATAAGAGACAGCAATAAGTGTATCTAATTTGTCTGGAAAGCCATCAATAGTGGTTTTTAGGTCAGCTGAAGTTGCTGCTTGCCATATTTTTTCCAGTAATCGGTTGGGGTCATCATAAGTCAGGTTGTCTTTAAGGGGTTCTGCGAACAAAAACGGATCCTGAGGCACCATGGCAACCTGAGCGCGCAACTGAGACAAGGGGAAATCTTTGACTGGATGGTCGTCGATCCAGACGGATTCAGGTTTTGGATCTATAAGTCTAACTATTTGTTTGAGGAGGGTGGTTTTGCCACTACCAACTCTGCCCATAATGGCAACTGTTTCGCCTCTAGCAAGCGTAAAGGAGATGTCTTTAAGTGCCGCCGTGGCCGCGCCAGTATAGGTATAACTTAAGTTTTCAATGCGTAAATTGCCCGCGATAGTGGCGGGGGTGTTGCCGCTTGGCTCATCATTGATTTCTGGCGGTCGATCAAACACTTCAAATAAGCGCCTGCTTGCAACAGCGGCCCGTTGAAATAAGTTGATGATAAAGCCGGCTACCCGAAAGGGTTGTACAACCATGCCTACTAACATGAAGAAGGCGACAAAGTTACCGATGGGCAGTGTGCCTTCCAGTACTTGGTAGCCGCCGTAGCTTAATATGGTCAGTGAACAGACTGCTGCCAGGCTGGGCATCCAAGACGCCATGGCTGAATTGATGCGACCTTGTTCGTAAAATACGTCGGCGTAGGCTTGATTAGTTTGGCTAAATCTATCTATTTCATTGTCTTCTTGGACCATGGCTTGAATGGTTCTAATGCCGGATAGATTTTCCTGCGTGTGGGTGCCTAAATCAGATAGTCGTTCTTGTACTTGGACTGAGGCGACGCCCATGGCTTTGGATGAATACTGTGCATAGAAAAATATGATCGGCATGGGCGGCAGCAGCAGCAGCGTCAAAACAGGCGAATAGTAGAGCATGAATCCGAAGCCGACTATTGCTGCATAGATCAGAATAATTACAAGGATTGTACCCATAGATATTAGGCGTTGGATCAGTGATATGTCAGCTACAGCTCGGGTCATCATGTCGCCAATACTGTATTGACCGAAAAATTCTGAGCCTTGTTGTTGGAGTTTTTCAAACAGTTGTTGGCGCAGATCATAAGAGACCTTTAACGCGACCTTCCGGACATTGAATCGTGCAAAGGTCACCACACAGTATCGTGCAATGACGGCGCCAATGATTCCAAACACTTGCATGCTTATTTGATAATCGCCACTGGCCATTTTGTTTATTGCAACAGCCGTGAGCGCAGGAACCATTACCTCAAACAGTCGAGCGACACCGAATGCACCTATGCCGGTAAACAGGCCAGCTTTATACGGCAAAATAAATTGTTTGAGCTGCCATAAAGCCGCCAACATGCTCTTGGTGGGTAGACGTTTTTCTTGATTCTGCGGCCCCACTAAAAGTTGGCGCTATTCGGCGTGCGTGGGAATGGAATGGCGTCGCGAATGTTTTCCATGCCAGTTATGTATAGCACTAAACGTTCTAATCCAAGACCAAATCCTGCATGAGGTACTGTGCCGTAACGTCTTAGGTCGCGGTACCACCAAAGCTCTTTAGCCAATGCTGGGTCCATGCGTGCGTCAAGTACGTCTAGGCGCTCCTCGCGTTGGCTGCCGCCAATGATTTCGCCAATACCGGGCACCAATACGTCCATTGCTGCAACTGTGCGTTCGTCGTCATTAAGGCGCATATAAAAGGCTTTAATTTCTTTCGGATAATCAGTGACCACTACTGGACCTTTGATCACTTCTTCAGTGATGAAACGTTCGTGTTCAGATTGTAGGTCTGTACCCCAGCTTACTGGGAATTCAAATTTCTTCTTGCTTGAGGTCAGTAGCTCAACGGCTTCGCTATAGGTCATTACCGTAAAGGGGTTGGCGGTGACGTTGGTCAGGCGCTCCATAACTTTATCGTCTACACGCTCGGCAAAAAATGCCATGTCCTGTGGGCATTGCTCTAGTACTTTGCTAATAACGTGCTGCAAAAAATGCTCAGCTAATTTGGCATTGGAGGCAAGGTCGGCGAAAGCAACTTCCGGTTCAATCATCCAGAATTCTGCTAGGTGCCGGGTGGTGTTTGAGTTCTCTGCTCTGAAAGTTGGGCCGAAGGTATAAACCTTACCAAGAGCGCAGGCGTGGCTTTCAAGGTTCAGTTGCCCTGAAACGGTAAGAAAGGTTTCAGTACCAAAAAAGTCGTTTTGATAGTTGGGTTTTTCGCCAACACCTTGTTGCATCTGGTCCAAAGTGGATACTCGAAAGAGTTCCCCTGCACCCTCGCAATCACTAGCGGTGATGATTGGTGTATTGACCCAGTAGAAGCCTTCATCGTTGAAGTATTGATGCACTGCGGCGCTGATGGCGTGCCTTACTCTGGCTATTGCCCCAAAGGTATTAGTGCGAGGGCGCAGGTGCGCTACGGTTCGTAGGTACTCGTAGGTGTGTTGTTTTTTGCTCACAGGATAGCTTTCTGGGTCGTCTACCCAACCAACAACCTGCACTGAACTTGCCTGTATTTCTCTATCTTGGCCTTTGCCAGATGATTCTACTAACGTGCCGGTGATTACTACTGAGCAGCCGGTGCCGAGCAATTGTACATCTGCATAATTGGCTAAGTTTTCGTCGGCAACAGCCTGGATGGTGTCAAAGCATGATCCGTCGTAAATGTGGATAAAGGAGAACCCGCCTTTGGAGGTGCGTCGTGATCTAACCCAACCTTCAACGGATATTTCGCTACCTACTTCAGTGTGGTGACTGATAATGGATTTGATCGTAGATTTAGAGCTCATAAAAAGGTGCCGAATTAGCCGATATAGAAAGGCCTTAGTTTAGGATAAGTTGCGCGAAATTTCTGTCTATAACCAAAGTTATATTTCATTTTTGTTGCTGCCAAGGACCGCGAGCTTTTGTCCAACGTTGTGTTTTACACGCCCACATTTCCGAAGGGCGATACAGGGCTGGCATTGCTAGCTTTCTCTCGGCTGATCGGGCGTTACTCTTATCTCTTCATTAGACTTGATGCCTTTAGGTTCAATACCTGCAGGTTTAGTAACGTCAGGTTTACTAACTGTTGCTGTGCGAATTTGCTCTAGATCTGCGTTAGCGTTGAACGGGCTACTTTGTTCAACATGGGCAATGTCTTCTGCTACGTAGTCGCGCTCTTGCTCGAGGTAGCGCGCTACGGCGTCTTTGAACGAAGGGTCTGCTATCCAGTGGGCGCTGTAAGTGGCGCTTGGAAGGTAGCCACGAACCACTTTATGACCGCCTTGAGCGCCTGCTTCAACTGTTTTGAGCCCTTTAGCTATGGCGAAGTCGATGGCTTGGTAATAGCACACCTCAAAATGTAAAAAACGGTGGTCTTCAACACACCCCCAGTTGCGGCCGAAGAGGGTGTTTTCACCAATGAAGTTCAACGCGCCAGCGATATAGCGGCCTTCTCTTTTGGCCATAATGAGCAATATGTCGCAAGCCATAGATTCGCCGATGAGCGAGAAAAATTTGCGGTTGAGGTAAGGGGTGCCCCATTTGCGCTCGCCGGTATCTAGATAGAATTCGTAAAAAGCGTCCCAGTGTTGCTCGTTTAGATCTGCACCCGTGACCCACTCAATCTCTATTCCTTGACTCAGCGCTTCCCGGCGTTCTCGCTTCAGATTTTTGCGCTTCTTTGAGGCCAAGTCCGCCAAGAAATCGTCGAAGCTTGAGTAATTTGCATTGTGCCAGTGGAACTGCTGGTCCATACGTTTGAGGAAACCTAATTCGCCGGCGCGCTGCCATTGATCTTTCGGCATAAAGGTCATGTGTAGCGAGCTGGTTTTTACTTGCTCAGCCACCTCTGCACATGCGCTGAGCATTAGATCTTGGCTCTCTGGGCTGCCGTCGCGGCAGAGCAGGCGTGGACCTGTTGCTGGGGTAAACGGAATACTTGCCTGTAGTTTGGGGTAGTAACTGCCGCCGGCACGTTGCAGAGCATCTGCCCAGCCGTGGTCAAACACGTATTCGCCTTGGGAGTGGTTTTTTAGATACATAGGCACCACGCCAACCAGCTCTTTGTTCGCCTCATCACCGTTTTCCACTACCAAGTGGAATGGCTGCCAGCCGGTCTCATTACAAACACTGCCGCTGTTCTCTAAGGCATAGAGGAATTTGTGACTGAGAAATGGGTTATAGGGCCCTGAGCCAAGTGCGCAGCTGTCCCACTGCTCAGGCGTAATCTCAGTCAAGCTATGCAAAATTTTAACAGTACTTTCAGTCAAAAGAATTTAGGCCTTTTTTGGAGCAATTTCTGGTGCAAATCTTTCCTGATGCAGGCAGTTTTTTGCAGATCGCTTAATTACGTTTCTTCGATCGCGCATGGTACTGGTTTATTTGTGAAGGAGGTGTGCTGATATAGCGCCCTTTTAAAATATTGCCAATTCTAAGCCTGCGGCTAATGCCTGGCCCATTTCACTACAGTGCTTCAGGTCGACAGAACTTGGCGCGCCCTTACAAATGAACGCTGGTTGCACGCTAATAAGGGGATAACCGTTGGCGATACGCTCTATGGATCGTAATGCGCCACTGCCGTCGTTGCCGGCGCTGATAAATACGCTGTAGGGTAAAGGAGCTATTTTGCCCTCCACCGCGTAGAACGTCCGGTCAAAAAAATCTTTCAGAGCGCCTGACATGTAGCCAAAATTTTCCGGCGTGCCAAGAATAACAGCGTTAGCCCAGATTAGGTCTGATGGGCCAGCATCCGCTGCACGCAACATGCGCACATTTACTCCCTCTATGTCTTTGTCATTGGCGCCACTAAGCACCGCATCGGCCATACGCTGGGTATTGCCAGTTTGAGAATGGTAGACAATAAGAAGATTTTTCAACAGGCGGTCTCTATCTTTTGTAGCAGTCTGTTATTGGTGCGAAGAGTGTGCATAGTCCATGCATAGTCCATGCATAGTCCATGCATAGTCCATGCATAGTCTATTCGTAGCGCATGTTAACCATTGGCGGCATTCAGTGAAATGGCTTATTCAAGGTGCAGAACATAAATTGCGCTGTGCCTGGTGTCCATTTCGGGGAGTGGGGTATATTCATATGATTTATAAAAGGAGAGAGCATGAGATTATCTAAACCAAGAATTGAGGCGCTCGCAGACGCTCAGTTGGACGCAGACGCACAAAGATTGCTTGCACCTATTGCCAGTAGGGGCCGGGTGTTGAATATTTTCCGCACGCTGTGTAATCACTCAGGGCTGGCAAAGCGCTGGATGGTTTTTGCTAACCACGTTTTGGGTAAATCCACCTTAGATCCTAAGGAGCGCGAGCTTATTATTTTACGCATTGGTTTTCTTTGTAATGCCGGCTACGAGTGGGGCCAGCATGTGGTGATTGCGCGTCAGGTAGGCCTAACGGATGACGAAATTTTGCTGGCCAAATCAGGTCCCCAAAGTCCCGGTATATCGCCCCTTTTTAGTCTTTTATTGCAGGCCACCGACGAGTTACACAGTGATGCGCATATTATTGATGCCACATGGCAGGGGCTACTTGCGCACTACAATACTCAGCAAATGATGGATCTGGTGTTCACTGTTGGCCAATATAATTTGGTTTCAATGGCGTTAAATAGTTTTGGCGTTCAGTTAGACGATGGCGTTCCGGGTTGGGATCTTAAGTAAGCTATAAACTATTGATTGCAGTCGTTTTTTTCGTTTGTTGTTGAGTGCTTTTGAGCGCTGCCACCCATTATTAGGGGAGGTAGGTATACGAGCGAATGTCCAAATGTGGGTCACTACATGTAACAATGTTGTGCCGACTGTCACTTAACGTAACAAAAGAGTTGACTCTTAGTCCAAGGTCGCAAAATATAGCTGTCCCTTAAAAAGTAAGGGTCGAGTTGTAATGTAGTGATTTATTCTCGCCAAGCCACACAGATGGAGCGGGAAATAGTCGTAAGTCCAACCGTTTAGATACTCTGACGTTTGGGTTTAGGTTGGACCTGCAGTCGCACCTTGCGTCCATGGGGCTGTGGTGGCGTATTTTGTGTTGGTTGTTGGATGCTCTATTTTAGCAATGTTGCAATTATTGATTACTCAGTGACTAGACCGGGGGCAGAATGTTCAGGACATTAGATACATGAGAATATTTAACGCAATAGTAGGGCTGATGCTGCTCGGTTTGGCGGTGCTGCATGGATTTATTCCTAAAACGCCATTGTTATCAGCTATTTATGCTGCTGGAGCAGTGATGGCTTTAGGCAGTTTATGGCGCAATATCAGCTTCGGTGCTGCGCGAGTCTTGGCCTTTCTGACAGTGGCTGCAATGTTCTTTTACTTCGCTGCATTCTTCCGCATAGTCGATCATTTTCACGAAAATTGGTATCGCGGTGGCATGGCCCTAGAAGCTGTAGGTATGCTTCTTTCTGCCTTCGCAATGATTCCTGTTCTGTCTGTTTTCAGTTGCCGGATGAAAGCAGATTGTGTTGAACCAAGCTCTACCAACCGGGCTTTATTTAGCGCGCCTGACAGCAAGGAAGCTGACGCGTCCGCGCAAACGCCTTAAACAGTCACTAGCGCTTCTAACGATATTTCAGTTATCTGCTTCTAGCCACATCTGTCCACCTCAAGCTGCGGGGTGTTTGCAAAGTTCTATAAAACCTTTCTTTCGCTAGCCCTGAAACCGAGCTACTTATCTTTCTTCTCTGTTTTTACGGGCATTCCTCGTGGGGAATCGTTTTGATTCAATAAGTCGTTGTTTTTAAGACAGTTTTATGCGCTTTTTTGCATTTTTTTTGGCGTTAAATTGGTTGTCAAAAAAGCCTTCTACAGAGCCTTTGAAATTGTCTTGACACGGCGAAAAAAAGGTAGATTATGCGCGAACTTTTTTCGGGTGCTCGCAATAAATTAAGCTGTTTTTGTGAAGCACCCAACCCGGCGAAATGTACCGGGGAAATCGATTTATAAATGAGCTCGAAATTGCTTCGAGATCCCCAACCAGGAGAAACGTAATGGCGCATAACCCAGCAGATCCAGTGAATGATGATGTAACTTATATAGCGACAGAATTACATCAACCGGTTGGGCCCACCAGTAGAGCAGGGCGTTTAGCGATGGAATTAGCCACCGAGAAAAAACGCTTGATGGATGAGCTCAAAGAGGTCCAGGCAGAGAATGACGACCTTAAATCTACTACGCCCACGGGTACTGTAGATTGGTACGTTAAGTGGACGGCAACGTTTCTTTCCGTCGGTGGGATATTTTTGATGTCTGCTGGTTTCGTTATGCAGGGACAAATTGCCTATATTTTAAGCGCCGCAGGGTGGGTATTTGTAGGTATGCAGTGGAGTGATAGAGCGATTATGATCGGCAGTTCTATTAGCGCTACAGCGGTCATGATGAATTTTGTTAATTCCTTTCAATAAGCTGAAGCTAAACATGTGGCCGCTAGGTTCGCCTGGCGGTTGTATCTTCACATCCACTATTACTCTCAACTCAAGACAACTGTAAACGCACAGGTACTTCTACCGGTTTTGTGGTGCTTTCAGAGCTAGATTATTGGTTTGCTGAAAAGGTTGGCAGGTTAATAGCTTAATGTGCTGGTTTAGCCTAGTCGGGACAAAGACAAAGTCGCTAGTGTGCTCAGAGCATTTTTGTAGGGCGTATCAGGTAATAGCGTCAGACACTCTAAAGCAAGGTTGGTTTCGGCAATCGCCGCATCGTGGGTATATGCCAATGCGCCACACTTTTCCACAATCGCCAAAATATCAGGCATATGTTCTGAAGATTTATTTTGTAGCGCTTTTTTGATGAGGCTTTGTTCAGCATCGGTGGTGGTCTTTAACGCTTGAATAAGCGGTAACGTGAGTTTGCCTTCGGCTAAATCATCACCGGTATTTTTGCCCATGGCTTTGGTGTCGCCAGCGTAGTCTAGCCAATCGTCCACTAATTGATAAGCCAAACCGAAGTGCAAGCCGTACTTTCGCAAGGTTTCGATATGGTCGCGGCTCTTGGAGGCACCAGCTTCAAAGGCCAAGAGTGCTCCAGTATGCGTGGCTGCTTCAAAAAGCAGGGCCGTTTTGCAGCGGATGACTTCTCTATAGCCAGCCTCTGAGAGTTCAATATTACCGACATTTGCCAGCTGCATTACCTCGCCCTCAGCGATGGTATTGGTCGCGCCGGAAAGCACACCCATTATGTCAAGGCTGGCCAGCTCCACCATGAGTTGAAACGCGCGACTGTAAAGGAAGTCGCCTACTAACACGCTAGGTGCATTGCCCCACTTTTCGTTAGCAGTTACGCGCCCACGACGTAGCCCAGATCTATCAACTACGTCATCGTGGAGTAGGGTAGCGGTGTGTAAAAACTCAATGATTGCGGCCAACTCAACGTTTTGCTCGCCTTTATAATTCAGTGCCTGGCTGCTCAAAAGCACCATCATGGGGCGTAGTCTTTTGCCGCCACTTTCCACAATGTATTGGCTGATTTCCGCAACCATAGCTACATCAGAGGTTAATTTTCGTGGAATGAGGTGGTTTACAGCGGCAAATTCTTCCGCGACCAACTGATAAACTTGGGTTAATGAGCTTGAGTCGGAACTCTCTTCTTTGGTTGTACGAGCTGTAGAGGTTTCCATTACTAATCGCCGCTGGTTGTATTTATCGCGTTGCACAATCCTAACGTCTTTTCTGCTGTCGCTGCGAAATTGAATTTCGACAAAATTGGACAAAGAAAATAAGGTTTAAGCGTCAGAACATTTTTGCTAGTACTGCAAAACATGAAACTGTGCGCCGGATCTATTCAAATTGCGTAGGCGGCGATTCTATCTAAATTTGCACAGGGGTAATATAGCTCCTTTATCTAAAAGGGCTTTTAGATGCGCATTAATACGCGTTGAATGGCGTTGAAACTGGCTTGATTTAGGCTGGCAAAATCTAGGCTATCGGCAGTAAGGGTCTAAATTCAATATTCTAGCCTCGGTTTCGCCTGAAGCGTTGTAATCCTTAAGTTTTGCTTATAGAATGGCGCGCCTTTTCCGAGAGGGAGAGTCTGTTTTGTCGCACCTTTTTACGGTGTTTGAACAAGAATTTTTTAGCAACACTTAAGACAACTAGGTGGCAAGCAAGTTACCAGTTGATCGCCAGGAGTAGAGATATGTTTGCGGTTTTTCAGAGCGGCGGTAAGCAACACCGCGTCGCGGAAGGTGACGTTGTGAGGTTGGAAATGCTGAGCGCAGAGCCTGGCGAAGAAATAATTTTTGACAAGGTTTTGTTGGTTTCCAACGGTGAAGACATCAACGTGGGTGCGCCTTATGTTGAGTCTGGTCGTGTAACCGGTGAAGTTATGCGTACTGATCGCGGTAAAAAAATCCGCATCATCAAGTTTAAGCGACGCAAAGATTTTTTGAAAAAACAGGGTCACCGTCAGTGGTTTACCGAAGTTAAAATTACCGGAATTAGCAGCTAAACAGCTGTTCATTGGAATAAAGAGAAGCATCCATGGCACATAAAAAAGCAGGCGGCAGTACTAGAAACGGTCGTGATTCAGAGTCGAAACGATTGGGCGTGAAGAAATTTGGCGGTCAGGTAGTCACTGCGGGCAACATTATTGTTCGTCAGCGAGGAACTAAGTTCCATCCAGGTGCAAATGTTGGTTGTGGGCGCGATCACACTTTGTTTGCAAAGGCGGATGGTCACGTTGAGTTTACGATCAAAGGGCCTTTGCGCAGAAAGACTGTAAACATCGTGCCACAAGCACAGTAGATCCAACTTAATAGTGGAAAGGCTCTGCTGGCACAGAACTGAGCGGGTTTTGCCAGATTCGTATAGACAAGTTTATACGTGAATACGGTGTAACCAAGACTACGGTTCAATAATACTAAACCCCGCTAATGCGGGGTTTTTTGTTTTACCCAGGGGGTAATATGCAGTTCATTGATGAAGCGACGATTCGTGTTCAAGGTGGCAAAGGCGGCAACGGCACGTTAAGTTTTCGTCGTGAAAAATATATCGAGCGTGGTGGCCCAGACGGTGGTAACGGCGGCGATGGTGGCGACGTTATTCTGGTTGCCGAAGAAGCATTAAACACCCTTATTGATTTTCGTTACCAACCTTCTTACCAGGCACGCAATGGCCATGGTGGTGCGAGTCGCAACAAGACTGGCGCGGCCGGTGAGGCAACTCACGTAAAGGTGCCTGTTGGAACCACTGTTGTCGACGAAGAGACGCAAGAAGTGGTGGGTGATCTAAGATCCCATGGTGAAACTTTGTTGGTTGCCAATGGTGGTGGTCGGGGTTTGGGTAACGCAGCGTTTAAGTCCAGTACCAACCGTGCTCCAAGAAAAACTACGCCGGGCCATTTAGGCGATGTGCGCAAGCTGCGTCTACAATTGAAGCTGTTGGCTGACGTAGGGTTGTTGGGGTTGCCTAATGCGGGCAAATCTACCTTAATCGGGCAAGTATCTGCTGCTAATCCTAAAGTCGCCGATTATCCCTTTACTACCTTGGCGCCAAGTTTGGGTGTCGTGCGCGTTGCTGCGGATGCTAGTTTTGTTATGGCGGATATCCCCGGGTTGATTGTTGGCGCAGCCGAGGGCGCTGGATTGGGCGCTCAATTTTTAAGGCATTTGTCGCGCACTCGAGTGTTATTGCATTTGGTTGATGTGGCGCCAGAAGACGGCGGCGACCCAATTGATAATGCGCTCGCCATAGAAACTGAATTGGCTGAGTACAGCGAATCGCTGACTGAGCGACCTATTTGGCTCGCATTATCCAAGGTCGATCAGTTGGAGCAAGCAGAGCTAGACAAGCTACTGGATGACTTTGCCGAGATGTTTCCAGACCGACCCCTTTATGCGATATCTGCGCTGGGTGATATTGGCCTAGATGACCTTGTTAGAGATTTGATGGCGTTTTTGACCGAAGAGTATTTGTTGGCTCGAGAAAACGAAAACCACGCGGAATATTTGGAAGAGTTAGAGGCCAGAATTACAGCAGATGTTTGGGCGCATTCCGAGCGCATGCGTGCGCGTCGTTCTGGTGAAGCCGAAGAAAGTGCAGAAGACGATCTTGATGATTGGGATGCTGACGACGAGGATGGAGAAGCGACAGAGGTCATTTATGTCCGTGACTAACGCTGGTTTAACTAACCGTTCTGCGCTGGCCAATGCTCAGCGTGTTGTCGTGAAGATAGGCAGCTCGCTGCTCACTAGTCAGGCGGCGGGTATTGAGCACGAAAAGATTAATTCCTACTGTGCGCAAATCAGCGCACTTGTTGCGAGCGGTAAAGAAGTTATTTTGGTTTCGTCCGGCGCTGTAGCAGAAGGCTGCAAGCGTTTGGGCTGGTCGCAACGGCCTACGTTGATTCATCAGCTTCAGGCGGCTGCTGCAGTCGGGCAAATGGGCTTGGTTCAAGCGTACGAAGACGCCTTGAGTAAATTTGCCTGCGGTACAGCCATTGTCATGTTAACTCACGATGATTTGGCGGATAGGCAGCGTTATCTGAATGCTCGGGGCACTCTGAATACTCTAGTTTCAATGGGTGTGGTGCCGGTCATTAACGAAAACGATACGGTAGCAACTGACGAAATTCGCTTCGGTGATAACGATACGTTAGCCGCTTTGGTAGCGAATTTATTAGAAGCAGATCTGCTGATTATCCTCACCGATGTGGAAGGGCTACTAGACTCTGACCCCCGAAAGAATACCAATGCTAAACGCATTTCGACCGCAGTAGCCACTGATCCAAGCTTAGACACCATGCCTGGCGAGGGCGCTGGCGTTCTTGGGCGCGGTGGTATGGTGACAAAAATTCGTGCAGGTCGTCTCGCTGCGCGCTCTGGCGCTGATACGATTATTGCCTCGGGCCATGAAGCCGATGTTTTAACCCGTGTGTTAGGTGGCGAGGATATGGGCACGCTGCTTACTGCAGAAATTAGTCCATTGAATGCGCGTAAGCGATGGATAGCCGGGCATTTGCGTGCGAAAGGTTCACTGAGTGTGGACGCTGGCGCTGTCTCTGCGCTGCGGGACCGCGGCGTTAGCTTGCTTGCAGCTGGAATTATTCAGGTCCAAGGAGATTTTTTGCGGGGTGATGTGGTGCGCTGTGTTTCAGAGCAAGGCACGTTGATCGCTCAAGGCCTGTCCAATTATTCCAGTGCTGAGATAGACAAGATTAAAGGTTTGAATAGTGACGTTTTTGCTCAAGTCATCGAGCACGTAGTGGAGCCTGAGGTGTTACACAGAGATAATTTAGTATTGCTGGAAGAAACGTAAGTCAGCACGATACAACAAGCTGCTATGGCTTATTACGTAGACCTAAAGGGTGCAGCAAGTGAGCTGGGGTAGAGCAATCAGGCAAATGTAGCCTAACGTTAAAGTTAGGCTACAGAGGGTCAATTTAGCTGGCTTGCGCTAGTGCTTTGACCTTCTTTGTCAGACGAGACTTATGCCTGGCAGCCTGATTTTTGTGCATTATGCCTTTGGTCACCATTTTGTCTATTATCGGCAAAGCGGTAACGAGGGCTGCACCGGCAGTTGGAGCGTCTTTCGCTTCAACAGCACCGAGTACTTTTTTGATGTAAGTTCTAACCATTGAGCGATGACTTGCATTTTGCGAGCGACGCTTTTCTGATTGTCTTGCGCGCTTGCGCGCCTGAGGACTGTTAGCCAAAGAATTCTCCTAGAAGAGACAAAAAATTTGAGGCGGGCAATATGCCGCTCGAGGGAGTAGATGTCAACAAACATTCCACCAGAAGCTGAGAAACCTGCAGACTCTGTCGCCAAAAATGGCAATGATTCGAAATCCCAGAACCTGACACGGCAAGGCGGTGTTGTGGCTGGAATGACGCTTTTGTCCCGAGTTAGCGGGCTATTGCGCGATATTGTGCTGTCCTATTTGTTTGGTGCGTCTGCTGTAGCGGACATGTTTTTCGTCGCTTTCCGTATTCCAAATTTCTTTCGTCGTTTATTCGCTGAAGGTGCCTTCAGTCAAGCTTTTGTGCCCGTGTTGATGCAGTACAAAGACAAGGGTCACAAAGAGTTAAGCTACTTTTTGGCAGGGCTTTCTGGTCTATTTGGCATCGTTCTTATCGGTTTTGTGGCTTTGGGAGTGGTATTTGCTTCGGGGCTTACTGCGTTATTTGCACCTGGTTTCATTGACCAGCCAGAGCAGTTTTCAACCACCACAGAACTCGTGCGTATTACATTTCCTTACTTAGGCTTTATTTCCCTAACGGCCTTCGCAGGTTCTTTACTCAACGCCCATAACCAATTTGCGCTACCAGCTTTTACTCCGGTGATGTTGAATCTTTGTTTAATGATTGCAGCAATGTTAGCGCTTACCGGTTGGTTTAACGTGCAGCCGGTGGTCATGGTGGCCTGGGGCGTTATGGCCGCAGGCGTCGTCCAGTTGGGTATTCAATTGCCTACTCTAAGCCGTATGGGTCTGCTGGTGCGTCCACAGATTTCTGTCAAGCACCCTGGTGTTCGAAGGGTAGGTGTTCTACTCATTCCGGCAGTGCTGGCCGCCTCAGTTGGTCAAATTAATGCCTTGGTGAACACCGTCTTAGCTTCAACGTTAACCAGCGGCAGCATTGCTTGGCTGTATTATGCGGATCGGCTGCTGGAACTGCCTGTAGGGCTAGTAGCGGTTGCCTTGGGTACCGTTATGTTGCCGCATTTATCAGCAATGGTGGCGCGCGGTGACGCTGAATCATTCAAGGCAACGCTAAGTTGGGGGCTGAGTTTGGGACTGATGCTCGCGCTGCCTGCGGCAGTTGCCTTGTACTTCTTTGCTCAACCGCTTTTGGCAGTATTGTTTATGAGCTTTTCTGGCGGCGCGATGACGGTGCTAGATATTCGCATGTCCTCCTATGCCCTAGAAATGTTCGCCATCGCTTTGCCTGGTTTTGTAGTGGTCAAAGTGCTCTCTCCAGCTTTTTTTGCACATCAAGACACGCGCACGCCCTTTCACTATGCGGTAGTGGCGGTGGCTGTCAATCTGGCTGCCAGTTTGGCAACGTTTCAGACCATGGGGCATACAGGACTAGCCATGGCTACGGCATTGTCGGCGTGGACCCACGCTTCGTTGCTATACGTTGGGCTGCACCAAAAGGGGCTTTATCGCTTAGATGGACGAGTGGCTTTAACCGCTGCGAAAACAATTTTGGCGAGTTCGGCGCTCGGTCTTGGCCTATTCTTTTTGCTGCCTGATGCGCAGTTGTGGTTAGACATGCAGTCCTTACCCAGAATAGGTTGGACTGGCGTGGTGATGCTCTTGGGGGTAGGCGGCTACGCATTGGTACTGCTTTTGCTGGGCATGCGGCCTCGGGACTTTAAGCATCAAAGCAAAGGTGTTTAGTATAGAGGCCTAGCTCTATTAGAACTTTAATAGAGTTCGAGAAGAGTTCTAGAAGGATTTGGGTGCAGTTTAGGTGCGTGAGCTCGAGTTGGCGTCTAACGCAGATTCAGTTCAGGGGAAGTCGCGCTCTAGTCCCAGTTTAGTGGCAAAAAATTGCGCTTCTACGAATAGAATTTCCCACTATTTGTGTTTATCCGCCTATAATCAAAGCCATGGAAATTATCACTGGCTTGCATAACATTCGCGCGCAGCATCACGGCTGCGTACTCTCTATTGGTAACTTCGACGGTGTCCATCGAGGCCATCAAATGTTGATCGAAAAACTTTGCCAAGCGGGCAAAGAGCACGGCGTTGCCAGTATGTTGATGACTTTTGAGCCTCAGCCTCGAGAGTTTTTTGCTGGAGAGAAGTTGCCAGCTCGGCTAACGCGTTTCCGTGAAAAAGTCTTGCTGCTCAATCGTTCGCCACTGGACAGACTGTTTTGTTTACCCTTCAACGAAGCGGTATCGAATATTCCGGCACAATGGTTTGTTAAAGATTTTATGGTTGATCTTGTTGGTGCCAAGCATGTTGTTGTTGGGGATGACTGGCGTTTTGGTCGCGGGCGAGAGGGCGATTTTGCCATGCTGCAAGAGGCCGGTCAGAAATACGGCTATCAAGTTACGTCGCTCAGTACCTTGCTCGAAGGCGAGGAGCGCATCAGCAGCACCTTAGTACGCCAGACCCTTGCAAACGGTGATTTTGACAAAGCCCAAGAATTGTTGGGCCATGAATATTTCATCATGGGGCGGGTTGTTTATGGTCGTCAGTTGGGCCGCCAATTGGGCGTTCCTACAGCTAATATTCGCCTGCAACGTTACCGTGCCGCTCTCGAAGGTGTTTATTGTGTGCAAGTCGAGGGCCTACCGAGTGGTAGGGTTTTTGACGGTATTGCCAACATTGGTGTACGGCCTACAGTAGACGGCAAAGAGCCTTTACTGGAAGTGCACTTGTTCGATTTTACTGGCGACATTTATGGCCAGTTGATTCAAGTGACTTTTAAAAAGAAACTAAGAGATGAGCAAACTTTTGCATCTATTGATGATTTGAAAGCTCAGATTGAAGTTGATATTCAGTCGGCGAAATCTTGGTTTTTAACCAATTGAAAAAATGCGTTAGAACCCTCCAATCGGTTTTAAGCTTTACTGACCAAAGGAATTTAAGAGATCTTTATGTCTGAATCTAGCCAGCGGTCCGCCTCCAATAATTTGAATGATGAAATTAAGTTATATCAGCACTGGCGTTGGCTGGGTCTGGGTTTTTTAGTTTTAGTGCTGGATCGCCTGACAAAATATGTGGTGGTAAGCGAACTTGCTTACGGTGATCGTATTCAAGTTTTGCCGTTTTTTGCTTGGGTGAGGTGGCACAACCCCGGAGCAGCTTTTTCGTTTTTGGCCGATGCTGGTGGTTGGCAGCGTTGGTTTTTCATTGTGTTAGGTATTGGTTTTTGTATTTACATACTTTGGGAGATGAGTCGGTTGCGCCCAAGTGAAAAGATGTTGGCCTGCGTATATGCGCTTATTCTTGGTGGCGCTCTAGGAAATCTTTGGGGCCGTATGGCCAACGGATATGTCGTCGATTTTATCTTGGTGCATTATCAAACGCATATTTTTCCGGCCTTTAACATTGCCGACTCTGCGCTTTTTTGTGGTGTAGCGTTGTGGATGATTTTGATTTTCCGCGAATATCGTGCCGAAGAGTAATCTTTTAGTTGGGTGCTTATGGGTTAACCCCGCCTTAGGTCTCGTCTCAAGGCAACCCTCAAGCTAGTACTAACGCCATGACTGCGCTTAAAAAATAACAATGAAAAGTAAAATTAGAGAATAAAATGTCGGACATTATTGCTTCATCTGAGAGTTCAAAAACGAAAATCCAAATGGGTTCGTCAGTCAAACTGCACTTTGCTTTATTAATGCCGGGTGGGGAAGAAATTGACACCACGAGGCGTGGTTCGCCTGCGTCTCTTGTGCTCGGCGATGGCAATTTGCTGCCGGGCTTTGACGCGGTTTTAGTCGGCCTTCAAGAAGGTGATGACGCGCAGTTAACGGTCTGTCTCTTATACACATCTCCGAGCCCACGAGACGGACTCCTATCTCG
>OJFS01000443.1_pt1 | contig 16482 bp, 14 predicted proteins | sample 1594231 | NCBI WGS metagenome assembly OJFS01 (sample SAMN05416847, study PRJEB24817) | seawater metagenome | isolation source: Sea water | place: Canada:Atlantic | collected 2013-07
ATTCGTCGGCAGCGTCAGATGTGTATAAGAGACAGCTTGTCGATTGGCGAAAATGAATTAGCGCAACTGGAGTTGGAGCAAAAAAGACTCGCCCAAGCCCAAAGCATTCTAGAAATACTCAGCCGCGCCAATGGCAATTTAGAAGAATTAGACGATCTGCGCCAAACCGCACGCATGCTCGGCGAGCTAGATGATTCTCATCAAGACCTCGATGTGGCCAAAGAAACGCTCATTTCAGCGTTGGCGTTACTCGATGACGCCGCCAGAGATTTAAGGCGCTACCAAGATCAAGTGGTGGTTGACCCCGGGGCGCTACTGGAAATAGACGAACGCATCAGCGCGATTTTGGAAGTGGCGCGCAAACACAAAATTCAGCCAGAGCGGGTGTCTGGCTTTGCGCAAGAATTGCAGCAAGAGTTCGACAACATGGCATCTGATACCACAACCCTGGATGAACTCACCGTCAAAGAAAGCGCGCTTGGAGCAGAATTCCTAGCCACCGCAAAAAAATTATCTACCGCCCGGCGCAAGCACAGCGGCGGGTTCTGTAAAGATGTGAACAAATATATTCAAGCCCTAGGCATCAAAGATGGCGCCTTGAGTGTGGTCTTTCACGAACAGCAAAGCGAACACGGCTTGGAACAAGTTGAACTCCACGTCACTACAAATGCAAACTTCGCCGCGGGCCCACTGGGCAGAATAGCTTCAGGCGGCGAACAAACACGCATCAGCTTGGCCATCCAAATTGTTGCGGCAGCCAACAGCGCCCTACCCTGTTTAGTATTAGACGAAGCCGACGTCGGCGTTGGTGGCACAACCGCTGATACTGTTGGCAGAATTTTGCGCGACCTCGCAGATCATACTCAGGTGTTATGTGTCACCCACGCCCCCCAAGTTGCAGCCTTGGGTCACAATCATATGCGCGTGAGTAAGCACAAAGACCAAACGATTATTGAGCCCTTGTCCGAAGCCAGTCGCGTCGAAGAACTGGCAAGAATGCTCGCCGGCGCAGATGTGACGGAAAAAACTCGCGCCTATGCGACAACGCTGTTACAAGAAGCCCACCCCAAATAATGCATACCGAATATCTGCAAAAATATTCTTCTAGCAATCAACGCTGGTCAGCACCCACCGGGGTAGTTAATATCCGCGCCATGAAAAACCTAATGATCTCAGCCCTCAGCATTGCTCTCCTTGGAGGGTGTGGCTTGTCCAACCTTAAATTTCCAGAAGTGAAAATTCCTCGGGTTTATAAGATACCTGTGCAGCAAGGTAATGTGATCACCCAAGAAATGGTCAATCGACTGAAGCCAGGAATGACAAGGAACCAAGTGTCTTTCGTAATGGGCGATACCGTCCTTCAAGACCCTTTCGAACGCAACCGCTGGGTTTATCTTTACACTTTAGAAGTACCAGATTTTTTTAATCAACAATTGAAAATGGTGTTAGATTTCGAAGATGATCTCCTGACAACAATCACAGGCGATCTAGCGCCAATACCGGAAGAAGCTGCGGAAACGGAAGCAGCAGAGGAAGAGGCAACGGAAGTTGAGGCTGGCGCTGAAACTCCAGCAGAGCCAAACGCTGAATCTGAAACAGAAACAGAAACAGATTCTCAAGCGTCTTTATCCGACGAAGAGCAGCCTGACGAAACGAAATAGAATCCAACGAAGAAGGGCTCAGCGAGGAAACTAGCGGCGAATAACCGCCTGACTAGGCAACTTCTAACCAGTCTGAGATTTGGCCCTGAGTCTACGCGCCGTCTTCGCATCTGCGATTAGGGGTCGATACAGCTCCAAGCGGTCCCCGTCCTTAAGCAATCGCTCAGGGCCACATACTTCACCAAAAACACCCACCGCAGCGTCGTCAAAAAGCAAATCCGCACCCATTGGATGCCGGCGCAAAAGGTCTAGGCAAGTTGCCACATCTGCGCCTTCCTCAACGTCTAGATCAATATGACGCTGATCATTTAGGTCAGCGTAGACCACTTCAATACGCATTATTTGCCTTGAGACTGCTGGGCGTAGGTGTCACCCACATCCTGAATTCTTTGCGTAAAGGCTACGACCATTCGGTCAGCAACTGCATTTGCCATTGGGCTGAGCAAGCGAGACAACATGCCCTGAGCCACAAATTCCAAGGTAAGATCAATGCGACAACCCTCATCACTCAGTGCTTTAAAAATCCAACTGCCTTCCAATACTTCAAAAGGCCCTTCGTCCAATGTCATCTCAATGCGCTCATTAACGACACAGGTGTTGGTGGTCACAAAGCTATAGGTCATTCCCTTCGCGCCTGTTGTGACACGGGCTCTCACATGTTCTGCGTTGCCCTCACCACCTGACGGTAACAACTCCACTTTGTCGCAAGCAGGCAAAAAATCCGGGTAGCTTGCAACGTCGTTTACTACGTCATAAGCAACGTTAACTGGCACCATTAGCAAGGACGAACGGGTCAGTATTGTCATAAATTGAACAAGCTTTGGATCAATGGCCAAACAGTAAATATGAATATCGCCAGCACGCCCAGAGGGGCCAAAATGCCGGCAACAATACGCCAAGCCCAAGACATAGCAGGACTAGTAATGCCCAACTGACGGTCCACCATCTCTTTAGGCAACAACCACACGGCAAATATTGTGATCAACATACCACCCAAAGGCAGCATAATATTTTGCGACAGGTAGTCGACAAAGCCGAAGAAATTGAGCTCTCCGACAACAAAGAAATCTGACCAAATATTGAATGAAAATACCGTGCCTAAGCCCATCAGCCAACACACCACACCCAGGCTTATAGCAACCCGTTGACGTTTAGCATTGTACTCTTCGGTGAGATAAGCCAGTGCCGGCTCGGTAAGAGAAATGGCCGAAGTAATAGCGGCAAAACTGATCAAGATAAAAAACACAGCACCAAAAAACGAACCGAAGGGCAGTTGCCCAAAAGCCAAGGGCAGCGTTACAAAGGTTAGACCCGGTCCCTGACTGACCTCCAAACCATTGGCAAAGACAATCGGAAAAATGGCTAAGCCAGCTGCAATGGCAACCATCGTGTCTAGCAGAGCAATGGTCACAACCGTCGTACTCAACTTGGCATCTTCAGGTACATAGGCCCCGTAGGCCATCATCGTTCCCATGCCCAGACTTAGCGTAAAAAATGCTTGGCCCATGGCTATAAGCCAGGCCTCAGGGCCTACAGCATCCCACTTCAGATCAAACATAAAGGCCCAACCCTGCGCAAAGCCACCAGAGTTAAAACTGTAAATAAGTAATACGATAAGTAATATGAAGAGCGCAGGCATAAACCATTGAATGGCTTTCTCCAAACCCGCAGTAACCCCGCGACCAACAATCCAAACTGTTAACACCATAAAGACGGTTTGGTAGGCGATCATCTGCAATGGATCAGCTTGCAGATCGCTAAATGCTTGAGAAACAAAATCCCCACTGGCGCCATCAAAAGTGCCGCTGGCTGTCAGCCAAACATAGTTCAAAGCCCAGCCGGCAATAACTGCGTAGTAAGAAAGAATAAGAAATCCCGTAATCACACCCAACCAGCCCAACAGCGCCCAGCGCTGACTACGACCTGCTTTTTTCGCCAAAATGCGCATAGTGTGGATGGGACTAGAGCGCCCCTCTCGACCCATCAGAACTTCCGAGATCATGATGGGAATACCTACTAAGGCTATGCACACCAAATAAATTAGAACAAACGCGCCGCCGCCATTTTCTCCCGCAATGTACGGGAACTTCCAAATATTACCCAAACCAACGGCGGAGCCGGCAGCAGCTAAAACAAACAACCACCGGCTAGACCAGCGACTTTGAGAGGAATTGTTTTGTAAAGCCATAACGCGTTTTTAATTTCCTAAAGAGGGTGCAGTTTACTACTGATCTCACAGAGTAGCCTAGAGATTGCTATGTACGGATAACAACCTGATATACTCCCCGCCAAGATCATTCTTAAACCAAGCAAAGTACACAGCCATCATGGCCAAATCAGCAAAGAAATCCAGTCCGGGCTCCATCGCGCAAAACCGCAGAGCGCGGCACGACTATTTTATCGAAGATCGCTTTGAGGCGGGTCTGATGCTGCTCGGCTGGGAAGTAAAAAGTATTCGTGACGGCAAAGTGCAATTGGCTGAAGGTTATATCAACTTACATCGAGGTGAAGCCTATTTGGCTGGCTGCAATATTACCCCACTACTCAGCGCCTCCACCCACGTCATAGCTGAGCCCCAACGCGTGCGAAAATTACTTTTACACGCCAAAGAACTGGCACAGCTATTTGTCGCCAATCAGCAAAAGGGCTACACCATTGTGCCGTTAGCTATGTATTGGAAAGGCAATAAGGTAAAAGTTGAAATTGCGCTGGGTAAAGGTAAGAAGCAGCATGACAAACGCGCCACAATGAAAGAAGGTGATTGGCAGCGTGACAAGCAGCGACTGTTTAAAAGTTCAGCCCACTAGCACTTTGTTGGCGTTTGCAGGAGAACAATCTAGCGACCGCTCTATCTATCCACCTAGACGCAGATAGAGCGACGCCAAGCCACCATTTCAACTGCCGCTACAGCGGCCTCAATGCCCTTATTGAACTCATCATCTGATGAGCGAGCAATAGCTTGCTGCATTTCAAATACTGGTAAAATTTCAACGAGTATTGGACAGCGAAAGTCATGCATGACAGAGCCAAGCCCGCGCATGCTCTCTTCACTAATCATCTCAAAGTGCAGAGTGTCGCCCTTAACGATGATGCCAAAACAAACAATGGCGTCTATTTTGTTCTCAGCGTTAACAGCCAAATTACTAGCGTCTTCTGCCAGTAAATCTCTGGCCGCTAAAGGAATTTCAAGACAACCGGGTAAGGTGTATTCGTCGATCTGTGTATAGCCTGCGTCTTCAAGTACCGCGCGACAAGCATCGGCCATACTTTGCACATGCTGCAAATGCCACTTGGACTTCAAAATGCATATTCTGCCAGGGTTAGACACTTTAGGCAGGTTGGAGATGTCGACTTTAGCTTTCAACTTTTCCCCCTATTGCCTTAACCAACATTCTTTAAAGAGGCGTCGGCAATGGTCCAAACACTGGTAACGTCATCGCATTGAATGCGGCCTTCACTTGCAAGCTCGCTAAAATCTGCTCTAAGTTGCCACATACCACTCGGCGCATTACGCGCGCGCAATATATCGGCAACCGCACCAGCTTTAATGCCCGATTGATTTTCTTTTAGAAGTTCTTCAATAATTTGGAAAACTTCTTCAATTCTTCTACGCTCAGTACTCAATGCCCACTCCCAGTGCTCAATAATAGACGCAAATTAGTACCAGAAAGTACTCATTCTCGCCAGGGTTCCCGCTTCTGATAACTCAGAAGGTGTTGCTCCAATTCTTGTCTAACGTCTTCATCTTCGTCCAAAGCAGCCGCAATGGCTTGCTCTTGAGCAACCAATGCGTCTTCGAACAAACCAGATTCAGCATACGCCGCAGCCAAGGTATCTAAATAGGCTGCCGAAGCTTCTAAACCAACTGCCGTTAATGCATGTTGCAGAGATAACTCAGCATTGCGCAACTCAGTTATTTTGCTAGTAGCCAATAACCACGCTAAGTCATTATGACTTTGCGCGCCACCAAATCTGGTCGCCCTTGACAACCACTTCAGCGCGCGGTCATCTTGGCCGCTGCCTAGCAACATATAGGCAAAGGCTGAATGCGCATATTCATCACCAGCCTGAATGCCACGCAAATACCAAGACTCAGCCTGTAGCAAATCTACCGACCGCCCCAACCCAGCTTCAAACATATGCGCAATGCCCGCAAAACTCTGAGCCTGACCCAATTCAACCCCGGACATATATAATTCAAAGGCCCTGTCATAGTTCACTACAGTGCCAATACCTGATAAGTGGGCATAAGCCAGCCGTGCGTAGGCAGATTCCGCACCCGCATCCATAGCTTCTCTGAGCAAAGTAAATGAACGCTCATTAGCCACTGCTTCACTTAACTCAAATTCGCCTTTGCTATACATGTACGCCAAGGCCACATAAGCATTAGCTTCACCTGCTGCGAAAGCACGCTGATACCACTGCTCAGCCATTGCTGGGTCAGGCGTATCCGTCAATTCACGACGATAGCTGCGCGCCATTTGCACCATAGCAAATCTATCGCCATTTTTTTCTGCCACCGCAGATAACAAACTTTGCGCGCGAGGAAGGTCTTTAGTAATACCGTTGCCTTGGAGCAGGGCAAATCCTAGGTAAGCAGACGCTCCCTCGTGGCCAGCGTCAGCCGAGCGCTGAAATAATTCCACGCCAAGCGCTGGATCGGGCCGAGTGCCAAAACCCTCGTAGTGCGCACGGCCCACCATAAAAAGTACAACAGGATTATTGGGGCTGAACTCCAGCGCACGATTAAAGTCTCGTAGCGATGACACCGGCAAGCCTTGAGCAAAATAGCTATAGCCGCGCAGGTAAAAGGCCTTACTGCGCAAATCAGGCGCAATATAAGGATCCACTAAAGCAGGCCCTAAGTAGCTACGAGCAAGACTAAACTCACCCTCTTCGATCAAAGTAACAGCACGATCAATATACTCTTTACTGTCCACAGCAAAAGACAAGGAACAAGCGACAAACCCAATTAGGGCACAAAAACTCATAAAACATTTTTTCATCCGCCAAGCTTACCATTGCAGCGAAATCTGCCAACCGAAGTAAAGGTGAAAAATCATGACAAAAGGTTCTACATAGCGTGGTAACATCCTCTTCAACGTACGATAGAGGAACTGTTTTAAACGACAGATTACCGAATCGAACACGTTTATTTGCTGGGCAAAAGATGCGCTCACTACCTCGAGAGAAACGTTTTTAAAACGCAACTTTAGAGCAATGATAGTGACTTCTAACTTGATACAAGCGCTGCAAATAGACACATGTAAGCCAATAGAATTTAAGGCGACATGGTTCCAGACCGCCCAAGACAGCTAAAGCTGGATTGGGTATTCCGCGTCAAACGCAAGTTAGATGTGGATGGAATGAACCATCTAGTCAACAACCTTATTGGGGGCGACATGGTTTCGACGCGGGTATCAAAATTTGAGGTGCATGCCGAGAGGGTAGTGACTCTCGTAAAACAATCGCTGTAACTTTATAGTTGCCAACGACGAAAACTACGCACTAGCGGCCTAAAAAACCCGCTTACGTCCATGATTCGTTTCTTGCTAGGAGAAATGGACGGCAAAACAGCAAGATCGCGCGGATACCTCGCCCGGGGTTGAACCGTTAAAACCAATCGGGATCGCAGAAAGTACCCTGACCGTCGGGTCACTGGACGCTAAATTAATAGACGGACCCTAAGCATGTAGAGCCAATAATGGCGAGCCAGCGGACGCGGGTTCAACTCCCGCCGCCTCCACCACTTTATGGTTCTGGGATATACGAAGTTTAGAAAGCTTCGTATATTTCAGAACCTTATAGTCATACCCTACTTCGCAGCAGATCCATTGGCATAGACAACTCAACACCTCGCCAATACTCAACTTACAAACTCTAATGCGCGCCATGATGAATACAAGCTTGGCGGTTTAATCCCCAGACACTAGCCATTCGTTTTCTAGTCGCCCCCAAGAGCAGCTACTACTTGCCCATGTTGGGCCCTGATACAACGTGGGCTACCTAATTTCCAAAGATCCAAAAGACTGGAAATAGTGGCTGGCTCAAAGCTACTATCTAACCAAGACCTCGCTTGAAAAGATGTTAAAAAGAATAATAAGGGCCGCCAAAAAAATGCAGAAACTCCTCATTACAATACTCATGTTGCTCATTGCAGCCCCCAGCTGGAGTGACACATGGAGCTGTAAGCAAATCAGGGACGTCTTAGTAGGCCCGCCTTATTTTATCGACCACGAAGAAACCAGCATCGAATTTCAAGTGAGAGTTGCTAACACACAGATCACGATTCTTGAAGAAGATGGCGAGCGTTTTATTTGTGCGACCCAGGACTGCAAGCAGCCGCTTGGCAAAACTGACTTTTTACTGAAGGGCGATAATGTTGATAACACGTTCATCCTAAGCTCGGTTGGCGCAGCATTAGGCCTTCGCGCAACCTACTCCATAACCTCAAAACCCAGTGTTGGAGAAACCATGATACGCATGGGTGTATGTACTGCCGATACCTAAACCCAATAAACCGCGATATAAATTGAGTGCTACCTAATGTAACTTCGGGGGAAACTTCGGCTCCTGATTAACTTCCAAGTACTCGCAGCTGGAATCAAATTATGAACAATCCATCTCCACTAATCGGCGCGCCGCTAGCGCCGACAATGTTTAAACTGGCCGTCCCAGGTGTAATAGGCGCGGTGCTGACAACTATGCCTGGCCTACTGGAAGCAACTTTTCTAAAAGAATCCGGCACGGGGGCGTTGGCCGCTGTGGCTTTGGTTTACCCACTTGTCATTCTTTCTGGCATGTTTTCAGCTGGGGCATTTGGTGGCGCCATCAGTGGCTTCATTGCTCGAGCCATAGGCGCTGGTAACGATGATGAGGCAAGCGCGGTCCTTGTTTGCGCCGTCATCATCTCACTGGCGGGCGGATTCTTGATGTGGATTTTAGTCGTGCTACTTGGCCCATTTTTGTATCAGTACGCAAGCGACAGCCCAACTATTACCAACGCCGCACACTACTATGCCACATTACTTTTTCCAGCCATCCCAGCTTACTGGCTGGTCAATATGCTGTCCTCGGTGTTGCGAGGCAGCGGCGACATGATTCGTCCAGCCATTGTGGCGGCCATCTTATTAGCCACCTATATCCTATGCGCATTGCTGCTCATCCCCACCCAAGGAGCCACCATCAACGAGGCCCTAAAAGGCGCGGCAATTGCTATGGCGAGCGCCTACTTGCTGGCTTCTGCACTCGTAACTTACTTTATTGCCCACAAATCCCAACCGGTTCGATTTCGCATAGCGGCTTTCCGTCCGGCGCTGCTAACAAAGATTTTACGTCAAGGCACTTTAGCGGCGAGTCAGTCAGTTATGACAATTGTCTATGCATTAGTCACCACCGTCATATTCAGTAGATTTGGCACGGATTGGTTAGCCGGCTTTGGCCTCGCCGTGCGCCTTGAACTTATTATGGTGCCGGTAATATTTGGCATTGGCGCGTCAATGATCGCAATTGTTGGCGCATACGCTGGTGCAGGTATGCGTGAGGAAGCCATTTCCATAGCCTGGCGCGGAATCGCCGTCAATGTGGTGTTAATCGGCGCTCTAGGCGCGCTGCTGTCAATATTCCCAGCGAGCTGGTGTGGACTGGTAGGTAGCGATCCCGCAGTAATCAATTCTTGTAGCCAGGCATTGGCCGTTATTGCACCAACCTACGCCTTTTTTGCGCTAGGACTGAGCTGTTATCTGTTAAGCCAAGCACTTAATACCTTGGCCTTTCCAGTACTTGGCGCACTCGCCAGATTAATCATAGTGACCACGGGACTTTACTGGGTGGGCAGCGAAACTTCAGTAGATACCACCTTGTATTTAGTCGCAATAGCCGCAATCGTCTACGGCTTTGTTGTGGCGGTGGGTCTGCGACTGGGGCCATGGCGGAGCTGAAAGAACTTCAATGCCCAATTACACTGCGCGCGGGTTTGTTTTCAACCTAAGGATGTTACTTTAGATCAGGCACCAGCCGCTGCATAAAGCGCAGTGTTTCTGCCAATAAATCACTTGTATATTTGGCAGAGAAATAATTTTTCCTTCTTTGAATTTGTATGCACGCAACGGAGCAACACAATGGAAGCAGAGCACGGCAACCCCTACGACATAGACATCGACGCCATTGATGTCAGCCAGCCCGAGTATTTCCAAAACGACACCATTGGTCTTTACTTTAAACGTTTAAGAAACGAGCAGCCTATTCACTATTGTGCCGAGAGTCGCTTCGGTCCCTATTGGTCTGTGACCAAATTCAACGACATTATGGCCATTGATAAGGACCACCAAAATTTTTCCTCGGACGCTTTTTTGGGCGGCATTCAAATGACAGATTTTCCGAAAGGTATGGAGCGCGCCAACTTTATTAACATGGACCCGCCGCAGCACGACGCTCAACGCAAGGTTGTTAGTCCTATTGTTGCGCCGTCTAACTTGGCGACTATGGAGGGCACGATTCGTGAACATGTCATCGACATTTTGGACCAACTGCCCAACGGCGAAGTCATCGACTGGGTAGATAAAGTCTCCATCGAACTGACCACACGAATGCTGGCAACACTGTTCGACTTCCCCTTTGAACAAAGAAGAAAGCTCACCTATTGGTCTGAAGTAGCCAGCGCAGATCTAGCCACCAGTGACAAGATAAAAACCGAAGAGCAAAGAATCGAAGCGCTAAGTGAATGCTTACTTACCTTTAAGCAATTGATGACAGAACGCGCCAACTTGCCGCCAAAGAATGATTTGATCTCTATGCTGGCCCACTCGTCAATGGTCAACATGGATGACCAACAATTCTTGAGCACCCTCATACTGCTCATTATTGGCGGAAATGACACTACGCGTAATTCTATATCTGGCGGCTTACTGGCTCTTATTGAAAACCCAGAAGAATTTGCCAAGCTCAGAGCAAACCCAAATCTAGTGAACTCACTGGTTCCTGAAATTATCCGTTGGCAAACGCCGCTCACCCATATGCGTCGCACCACTACCAAAGAAGTAGAGGTTGGCGGTGTGACTATTCCAGCAGGCGCAAAAGTTGTGATGTGGTACCTCTCAGGCAACCGCGACGAAGAAGCCATAGAAAACCCAGATCAATTTATCGTCGACCGCAAAAATCCAAGGCACCACCTGTCGTTTGGTTTCGGTATTCATCGCTGTGTGGGCAACCGCCTCGCTGAAATGCAGATACGAGTATTGTGGGAAGAAATTCTCGCACGCAACTTAACATTTGAACTAGCAGGGAAAGCGGAGCGCACACTCTCAAATGTCATTCATGGCATTAACACCATGCCGCTACGTGTCACTCGTCCATGATGTAAAAGATGTGCACCCGATAGTTGTCATAATCGATAGCAATGTTTGAGGCATGTGGGGCAACCGTGCGAAGCAAAAAATAGAGCGATGAAAATAGAGGGATGAAAATAAGTGATTGATATAAACGGTATGGCCCACGTCATTCTCACTGTCAGCCAGTTTGATAAAGCGCATAAATTTTATTCAGGCCTGCTGCCAGAATTTGGCATGACCAAAGTTGAAGACGGCCCAGATTTTCTCTACCACGTGGGTGCGCGCACAGCCATTGGAGTACGCAAGTGCGACCCAGAATTTGCGGGAGAGCAGTTTCAACAATATCGTGTTGGCTTACACCATATCTGCTTACGCGCCAGAAGCCGTGAAGACATCGACAAAACCGCAGAACTGGCCGCTTCTCTGGGCGCCAATATCATACGCGGCCCGGAGGAGCGCGACTGGGCACCCGGCTATTACTACGTATTATTTGAGGATCCAGACGGTATACGTATAGAGGTCAACTACGTGCCGGGGGTTGGATTATTCGAGACCGGGCAGCGCTTTGGCTCAGGGGAAGACTACGTTCGTGAAAACGGCCAAGACCTCCACCGGCCAAAATAGACTTTGGATTTACATCGCGGCCTAATTCATCAGCACTAACTTACCGACTATTTTGCCAGCCAACTGATCCTTTAGAGCATTTTGATAATCGACCATCTGCCGACAAACAACTTCGGCAGGTACAAGCGTGCCGTCAGCCGTCCAGCCCATGAGCGTCTCCATCAATTCCTGATTAATGCGTGGGTTGGCACGAAACTCGCCGCCCCAATCAACACCGACAATGGAGGATCTTTTTAACAGGGGCAAGTTCAATGGAATCTTGGGGATTTCACCACCCGCGAAACCAACTACTAAAAATCTGCCGCCGGGAGACAAGGAACGAAATGCCGGCTCAGACTTATCGCCACCTACTGGGTCGTAGACCATATTCAGCCCACTGCCTTTGGTCAGCTGTTTCAGGGCGTCCCGCCAATTTTGATCAGTGTAGTCTACCGCGTGATCTGCACCAAAACTCAACGCTGCGCGGCGTTTTTCATCGCTAGATGCCGCAGCAATCACGCGCGCGCCCATGGCTTTGGCAACACTAATGGCCGACGAACCAACGCCGCCTGCAGCACCCAAAATTAGCAGAGTTTCGCCAGCTTTAAGGTGACCGCAATCTCTCAGTCCATAAAGAGCAGTGGCATAATTAATATAAAAGCCGGCGGCAATAGCGTCACTAAGATTGGCGGGGATTTTAACTAAGGTCGTGGCTGCAACGGCAATAATGTCTGCGTAAGCACCATTACTGGCCATACCTAAAACTCGGTCGCCGGGCTGCACATTGGTAACGTTCTCGCCGACCTCACTGACTACGCCGGCAAATTCACTGCCCGGATAATAAGGCAGCGGTGGTTTCACTTGATACAAGCCTTGCACCATTAGGCCATCTACAAAACCAACGCCTGCTGCGCTGATATCCACTAAGGCCTCATTAGCCTGTGGCGAGGGCGCATCTACTTCAATACGTTGAAGGTTTTCCGGTGGGCCAAATGCCTGACAACATACTTTTTTCATAACGTCTCTCTCTCACCTAACAAAAACCTAAACTACACGAGTAAGAGAAAAATGTCTGACAGTGGAGTACGCTAAAAGAGATTGATCAGTCTGTCGTAGATTAAGCCACTATGAAACGCCTTAAACAGCGATCTATCTGAGCAAAGACAAAGACATTCTGAGGATTTCCTGAGTGTTGGAAAGAACAAAACTGCCCATTTGCTGCATCATCTGTTCCCGCGCTAATTTGGCGCTCTGAAGCGCAAAGTCCGCATCCATAGTGCGCGACTTAGACGCGTCTAGCTGTATAGATGTTTGCAGCAAGCGCTCAACACCAAAATCTATTGAGCTTTGTAAAGCGCCCAACTTAGCCTGATTGGTGGCAGAATGCGCTAATGCGCCATCAACAATAGACAACGCAGTATTAGCCCCTGCAGTGGTAGAAATATCTATTGCAGAAACTGTATTCATATCCGAGACAATTGCATTTGACGTAATTTCAACATAATTTGCTCCAAACACCGTTGTATAGGAGTTACCGTTGTCTCCACCCAAACCGTAAAGACGGTCTGCCATATCTTTAAACTCAGCTCGGTTTAGACTGCCAGATTTTTTCTCAACAGCAATATTGTCAACGCGCAGACTCGCATCCCGAGAAACCAAAGGATAATCCGAGGCTTGCACCGTGACGTTGTCCACATACAAATTTGCTCCTGCGGCCCTGCCACCTGTGGCATCCCACGTGCCTGCAACAAATACAAAACGGTAATCACCGTCAGCTTCAATAGTTTTGGAAACCGTTGCCCAAGCTGTGCTTGCACCCGCTGTTGCACCGGTTTCGTTGAGCAGTTCTTCAACATGCCCCGTGTTTTCGTTAACTAGATAACCAACCACATCGTAAGCATCGGAGCCACCCGTAGCGCGCCAATCAAAACCTACTGAGTCACCCTGTTTCAAAGTCACAGAGTCGTCACTGACCAGGTAAGGTCCGTGCAAAATACCAAAGCCATTCTGTAGTTGGGCTCTAGATTGCAACTGGGTAGATAATCCGCTGCCGGTTGAAGTTTCCGTGGATAGTTGAGCCGTATATGTTGCTGAATTAGGCGCGGTAGCATCGTGGGGCGCTGCGCCAACAACCGTGGCTGGAAATACAGTATCGGTAGCGCTGGGTTGACCGGCAATAGTATCTAAGCCGTTTAGACGAACCTGGCTGGTATACGTTGTCCAACCTGGAATTGCAGTACCCCCTGCACTACCATCTTCAAAGTCACCGTTAGTAAATGTGACGGCTTCGTCGCTACGCACGCCACCAACAAACACCACTTTATAGTTGCCCGCTTTTTCAATGGTTTGATTAACGACCGCCCAACCGCTGGAAGCACCGCCACTACCCGTTGCATTGAGCAGTTCTTGGGTTTCACCGGTTTCTTCATCAATTGCGTAGGCATATACATCATAATCGGCAGTTCCCGCGAGCCCACGCCAATCAAAAGAAAGTTTGTCACCAGGTTCAAGGGCATAGGTCTCTGAAGTCTCAAAAACCGGGCCATGGACGATACCAACACTGGGCACGTTAATTGGGCCGCTCTGCAGCTCTACAGAAAATCCACTACCGGATGACGGATCGGCAACGCGTTTAATACTAAAGGTAGCGTCTTCATAGGGCGCCTTGGTATCACCTGCAGCGTCTAATAGACCATTGGTAAAACTAGGCAAAGTCTCATCTAACGGTAAATTGTGATTACTAAGACGCGTTTCGCCGTCAAGGTTAACGCGCTGATTATAGCTGTCCCATTTCGCAAAGCTGGCAGAGCCAGCGGCCTCATCATCAAAGCCAGCCTCAGACAGGCCATAGGCAAAATTGAAACGTGCTACGCCATTGGCTAAATCTGAGGCAGCAACATCCAGCAAGCCAACTAAATCGGCGCTTTCACCATTGCCTCTAAACAGCTTACCGCCAACTGTCGACAGCTCGTCTTTGACAATTGAAGCGACTGAATCTTGGGTGATTTTTTTGCTCTGATCGTCATCAAAATGACTCACCGCCCCTGTGTTACGAATAGAAAACACGTTGTTCGACGACAACTTAATACTGCCTGAAACAATGGTCGTATCGTTAGATCCAGACCCATCTAAAAGGACCGCCGCGCCAACTGCATCTGCCGTACCACCAGCCCAACCAATTTTCTGCACTTGAAGAGAGTTAAAAGTCGCGCCAGAGCGTTCATTTTCAATACTAATATCTCGACCACTTCTATCCGTCAAATGTACTGCCCCAGCAAAAAATTGGGCCTGAACACCTGTTTCTCCGGAAATTTGATTAATCGCCTCTGCCGCTGCAATGCCCTCGCCAGACCGGATAGAGAAATTGCCCGTGCTGTAGCCATTTATCTTCAGGCTGTATGTGTCCGTTTGGCTGCTAGTGGATGACAGTGTAGCTCTTGTTACCGCATCTGCCTTAACACCGGTTAGGTTACTTTCGGCATTGATTGCTTCGGCAATTTGATCTGCTGGCTGATTTGTTCGCCAGTTGATATCAGTAGGCTGACCCGAATCATTTATTACCGTCATAACGCTTGGGTTGTCTGCCCGCGTAATATCACTAACGCTAGCTGCCGCTGTCAGAGCGCCGTCTCCTTCACTTGTGTAGGTATGCGCGCCAATATCCTGTGGACGAAAACTATCAATACTGTGTGAAAGGAAATCTGTTTCGCCTACACCGACCTGAAATTTGAAGGGATCTTTATATTCACCTAGCAACGCCACACCGTTGTACTTTGTATCCAATGCTAACCGGGTTATAGAGTCGACCAACTGAGCCACTTCGGACTGCAAAGAAGCACGGTCTTTATCCGTTGTGGCATTCGCAACTTGCAAGGCCAATTCACGAATACGCAATAGCGCGTCGCTGACCTGCTCAATCCCAGTGTCGGCCACACCGGCCATTGCGCCAGCATTAGATATATTTTGCACAGCCTCGGTCTGCCACCTGACATGGGCAGCCATCTGACTCCCGCGCAGAAACGCCGCAGGGTCTTCCCTACTGAGGTTAGACTTAAGCCCGGTACTAAGGCTTTCCATAGCGCGGTGCAGGCGCTGAGAACTCTGATCCATATTGGACCGAGCGATGAGCGTCGAACTATTTAGAGAGGATATTGCAGCCACAATAGGGCGCCCCAAAGTTAATAAACACTATAGACAAACAAGTTTCGTACCAGAAAGGCTGAACCCCAAAATTACCACTAACTCATTGTTTTAATTAACTTTTAATTTTCTTCCCATTCACTACCCAAAATCCTAGCGTTATCTAGACGTCGAATTTCTGACCCTTCGGCGTCAATTGTCTGATTCCAACACAAATTCATTGTTGGACATATCAGGGACTCTTTTACGACTTGGTACCCATTATAGACCCAACAAATGCCGCTAAACCAACATCAAGTTCGTGCAAATGAATCCTACAACGTAACTAATGGCTCGCTGCCAGCCCAACAGCCTAATCGAACGAATCCCAGCCCGTCGACTAAAAGTTATCGTTACCAACACTGCGCCGCCAGCAACATGCATACGCAAGGGCTTTAGAAAGTTTTTATTATTGAATATCAGGGGGTTAAAGGATACTAAAATGATTTCTCTTCGGGCAGACCGTACCTCGAAGAGTCAAAAATTAATGCTGAGCGCGACCTTGGAACCAAAAAAATCTATATACAGTAGCCCTTTTTTATGAGCTCCATAAATTGTTTTAGTTTTTGTAAAGATCTTGGTAAAAGGAACCCATGTCTAACTGCAATATGCACCGTTGCAGTGAAGCAGATTTTAAATTATGTTTCTTCTTGGGCTTTAGACCTGTCTCTTATACACATCTGACGCTGCCGACGAATAGAGAGGTGTAG
>OJFS01000444.1_pt1 | contig 16461 bp, 10 predicted proteins | sample 1594231 | NCBI WGS metagenome assembly OJFS01 (sample SAMN05416847, study PRJEB24817) | seawater metagenome | isolation source: Sea water | place: Canada:Atlantic | collected 2013-07
GTCCGTCTCGTGGGCTCGGAGATGTGTATAAGAGACAGACTTACCATGCATACGTTAAGCGTTTCTGTCGGCGCAATGCGCGTTGGAGATTGAGGATAAGAGACCTTGTTGTAAACAACAGATGTGCGCGTAGGTGCGTTGAGCCAACCCTCAGTTTTCTTAGAGTTGGCGATGAAGAATATACTATTCTCAAATAAACGCTCCCTACACTCTTCTGGTGTTTCGCCCAAGACTTTCATCAAACCTGGATCGTGTTCCGGAAGTTCCCGAACGTGAACGATGCTTGGAATATTACTTTGCTTAGCGGCAATTAATGGTTCGTGCATTACTATTGTGTTGACATATACTGCAACCACATCATTATTAGTGTAAAAATTCGATAAATAATTGACTATTTTGCTGCTTGTTTTGCGTGATTTTCTGAACCAAGGTAAAGGTAAAAATTGAATAGATTCAGCGAGCTTCCTGCATTTTTCGATGTAATCTACGTTTTTAGCTGAGGGTAAAATAAGCGTAACTCTATAACCCGCATTGCCTAAAGCACAAAGCATATCGAGAAGACTTCTTTCAGCCCCAAATATTTGGGAAGTCACTTGGTGCCCCACAAGCACAATATGGCTTCCCGCTCTATTTTGTAAACCGCCCTCAGCAACTACAGGCTTGTCGAAGTTCCATCCATTTGACAGAGCATCCCAGGTTGGGCTTTTCTGGAAAGCGTGATTTGAATTACAGTATTGATAAGCACTCGGTATGAAAAGGGGGGATGGCGCTCTATCTTCCACCTCTCCGCTTTGCCAGTAATGCTCGTGTATGCCAATACCTTGAGCATCAACATCCTTATTAGCCAGTAAATACCATTCTTCATCGAAAGCAGTTAGCCAACGATTATATTCAATTGCGTTATCTTCCTGAGCCTCAGTAACAGGGTTACATAGTAATGCTGAGGGAACGGGAAAAGGAGATCCCGCATTCTTATTATCCCTTTTCAAACTTAGACTGCTTGTATTCTTATGCCATGCTCTCGCAAAATCAATATATTGCTTTCTAGCGCCGCCATATTGGGTAATGAGGTGTGTACTTGATTGCTGAGTAAGTGATGAATCGCTAATTCTTCCTAATGAAAGCGGCGTTCCTGGCAGCACCTCTTTAATGCTTTTGGCACCTTTAAACGCTTGTAGCCGATAATAAAACTCTGTGTCGGCATTGGCTTTTACAACATCCCATCCGCCTAAGTCTAAAGCTATCTTCCTATGCACCATGAGAGACGACACATTTCTGTGAATCCATCCATTTTGCGGCCTTAGCCTCGTAAATCTTAACGAGTCATCACATCTTGCCCAGTGCGATACTGTGGCTGTTAACTTTCGATTCCAAATGAGAGGCTTAACTTGTTTTTCTATCTTTTGTGGGTGGGCCCAGTCATCAGCATCCATTACAGTAATAAACTTGCCAGTTGCTAGAGATAGGCCTCGATTACGTGTGAAGTAAGCGCCTTTGTTAAGTTCGTTTCGAAAAACACTAATTCTAGCGTCTTGATCCGCAAGAGCCTTCAATTGCCCAAAAGTGTTGTCAGTCGAGCAGTCATCAATAACGATTATTTCAAGGTTTTTCCAAGTTTGCGCACACAGCGAGCGGAGTGCTGTTGCTACGGTTCGTGCTCCATTAAATACAGGTACAACAACAGAAATCTTGTGAAATGGAAAAATAGAGGATATCAATCCATTGAACTGGCTTTTCCCATTATTACTGTCGAGGCTATCGAACAAAGCAGACTTTTCAGTGACGATTTCTAAATTTTCCAAATGCTTAGATGAGTAAATCTGATTTAGTCGCTTTATTTTTCCATACTTTTGCTCTAATAAAGAGCGCGCCATTAAAGACTCTATTGGTGAAAAAGCATCTTCCCACGTCTGCAGAGCACTTTCGGCACCTTTGATATCACCTACTTTTATATAGCTTTCGAGGGCGACGGCATATCCGCCCTGCTCTGCTATAAGTTCTGGAAATGAATCGAGTAGTTTCTTATTACTTTCTATTAAGGCGATGACCTTTTTGAAGGCCCCCAGAGAATGATAGTACGCGGCTGTGTTTGCTAACGCGTATGCGCCGTTAGGTCCTTCGCCTTTAATGTGCTCTTTCAGCCGAATTAGCGTGTCTTTATCAATTGAATGAGGTGCGCCCCAAAGCTCTCTTATGTCACGTAATGTTGGAAGGGCACAAGGTAGACGCCCCTCTTTAATACCGAACCTTTTATAGTGTGATAGCGCATCTATACCCGCATTAGCTACATCAGGGTAGGTGGCTAAATACCAACTTTCATCGAAGTAATTAATATTCACACTAATTTTTCAGACTGTGTTAAGACGCTAATAGAGGGAATTGTTCGTTTGCTAAAGATGCTTCTTCAGGGGAGCACTTGAAGTGTTTGACGAAATGAACTATGTAAAATTCACCGTGCCTTTCTGAAATGTCGTTTTCACCATGATTAACAAGGTATAAAACTGAAGTATTAAACGAATAATGAACGTTGCGCGAAGCCTCTTTTGCTCGCAAGTGAAACTCGACGTGATTTTTTAGTCTATGGACAAACCCATTATCTTGAAGATCTTCTAATTTTACTTTTGAAATAAACGATGAACCACAATTTCTATAAAAAATGCGTTCACTTCCATCTAGATAACCAAACGTTTTATTATTGTAGTCATACATATAACCTGCCATTATCGCAATATCGTCACATCCCTGCTGTTCGAAAGTTAACAATACATAATTGAAAAAGTCTTTTGAAACCAAGTCGTCAGCATCAAAGAGCATTAAAAGCGTAGTGTCATTATCACTTTGAGCAATGAAACTCTCAACTCTTGCGAAAGCAGAAATTTTCTTCAACTCCTTATCTTTCATATATAGGCTTTTATCAGTCGGACGAGAAAAGTGATTTTCGATAAAATCGATGGAAATAGATTTCCAGTCTTGAGCAACATTTTCTAGTGGGTTTTCGTGCCCACTAATAAACACATTTACCTCGATAACATCGCCCGCAACACTAGCTGCATCATCAATCGATTTTAGGGTTCTCATCAAATTAAGGAAAATTAAACTCCGCTTTTTCTCATTATCTACCCATTGGTTATCTTCAAAAGCTTTTATTGTTTTTAAAGGAATGACAAAACAAAATCTCACTACTTATCCTCTGTAGATTATATGGTTATGAGCTGGCATATTTTTCGGCCTAACTTCAGAGCAGTTAAGCTGCTGTCTTTTTTAAATGATTAACACCTAGTTCACTTGCATAATATATAAAGTAATAGACTACTGCACTACTAATAGACCAACTTAGAGCACTAGGCATTACAAGATCTTCATTACTTAAAATGTATTTTCTAGCGTAAATATTGTTTACGCAGTAGTTCGGCGCCAATCAATTATCGAGCTCATCGAAAACACTCCATTGAATACGTATTGCTGATAAGCTCAAATCAAGTACTCAGCTATCGCTCATTTAAAGGGCGTTACTATGACGTTAGAAATCCACTTTACTTTCATCAAGAAAATCTGCTATTTCTACAGTTTGATTACCAGCTAAAATCTCTTCGTCGGGAACGACCCACGTATGGTTTTTGGGGTCAGCTCTGAACTGAATAAAATTAAACGGATCTGCAGCGTAAATCTTATATCCTGCAGATTTGAGGTTCCTTACAAATGAGCTATCTTCACCCGTATTTCTTGACTCAAACTTAACTTTGTCAAACACCTCTTTTTTAATAACAAACGTTGGACCTGCTACGAAATCAGCCGTTTGATGCTTCATACCTGGGAAACGCTTTATCAGTTTCTGAGAGCCCGAAAGGTACATATAAAGTTCTTTCTTTCCTACCATGGCATAATCACCAAAAGTAAATGGTATTAACATATCTTTCAGGTAATTAGCGAAGTAGAAGTCATCATCATCCATTTTAGCGATATATTCTCCATTCGCTTTTTCTGCAGCTCTATTAAATCGCTCGCCAAGCGTCTCTTCACTATCATTAATGATTGCTATAACACGCTCAATGTTAGAGTCAGCAGATTTTAATTTACCAATTAACTCTTCTGCCTGAGATTGACTGAATTCTTGAAGTACCAATATAAGTTCAATGTTCGCATGATTTTGGCGCACCATATTAGTCACAATACGATCAATCATTTCAGGTCGTCTTGTGCAGGTAATAATGCTAACTAGGGGCGCTTCTCGCTCATTTTTGATACCTATTGCTTTTTCAATATTTACTAAACGGTGCGCGTAGGTATGCTTTGTCATGACCTCTCTATAGCCAAGATGAGAAGTTTTCTCCCAGTAGTGCTCGTCAGTCAATAAGCGTTCAATAATAACGTTGGCTTCATCTGCATCTTTTGCAACTTGCACAATACCCGAGAACTGCTCTTTAATTGCTTTCGAAGGAGTAGAAACAACAGGTGTGCCGCAAGCAAGCAGTTCATAAACACGACGCGACATCATTGTAGGTGACTCGACAATTGTGTTCACGTTCAAGAACACTTTGAAGCGTTTATATAGCTGTACAACTTCGGTAAAAGGTACCGCATCGCGAATAAATGGCGTGTATTGGGGCGGGAACTTATACCTATCACTGTCTATCTTCGACATTCTGTCGTAGATAGCACCTTCAAATTCAATAATTGACGGCAGCAGTGCATCCATTTGGCGTTTGCGCTCGTCATGGCCCACGCCGTAGTAAGAGCCGGCGAAACATACTGACTCAGACTCAGATTTGAATCGTCCCGAAGGGTTGCAAATTTTCTGTTGAGCTGCAAATGGCACCGCGTAAACATCAGCTTCAGGAACATCAGCTTTATAGTTATCGACTTTTTCCGAATCGGTTGTAAAAATAACGTCTGCATATTTAGCTATTGGCAGATACTTATCGTAGTGCATTGGATCTTCTTTATTCCAAAACACAATTGGCATTTTTTGCTTAACTTGGGGAATTAAATCTAACAAAGCCTGGGCATTGTTATGTTTTAAGCCTGGTGATGTAAATGCGTATTCCCAAGTGCCTTTATTGCCTTTCCAACAGCTTTCCAAGAAACAGAAGTTTGCTGTAGATGAAGCAATTTGTTCTGCGTAGTTAGCCCGACTAATAGGATAACTCGTCATTTCATAGCGCCAGCACTCTTCAGAGATTTCATCCATAATGGATATAGCTCTAAGTTTTGGCTTTTTAATATCAAAAGCAGGGCTCTTAGGCATAACAGCGTTAGCCGTACTTCTCTTCGCGTTATTTTTCTCAGCCCGCTTATTGAATTCCTTTACCATTACTTCAACATGATTTGAGAAGAGTAAATTGGTCACCGGCTGTGGTTCTGATAAAGTCAAAGACAACTTCAACGTTGAAAGAAGACTTTTAACACTGCCAGCATTAAAACTTAATACCGAGTCGAAGTTTTCTGCGTATTCGCTTAGCGGCGGCACATTCGATACAACCACTTTTTTACCAAATGAAAGCGCCTCAACTATCTTCATAGGAGGCACTATCGTGCACACCCGTTCGCTTCTTCGTGGAATAACTACGGTATCTATTATAGAAAAATACTTAGTAATCTCGTCGTGCGGAACTCTGCCTGTCCTTATCAGCCACGGTGTAGAATCTGCCGATTTAGTGCTTTCACCAAGCTTTGTTATTGCCGAAGCATCACCAACGAGCAATAGTTTCACGGTTTGTTCAGCAGCATTTAACTCCGACACTGCTTCAATTAGGTCTTCAATGCCCTCGTACGCATTGAAGCTTCCGATATAGCCTATTACTTTATCGTTTTCATCAATACCTAGACTTTCTCGTAAGTCCTGCAAATCATTATTTGGCTGAGGTATACCTGCAAGACCATTGGGCACCAACTGAATAGACTCGCTCTTTACACCTCTTCCAATTAACTCTTGCTTCATTGTTTCATTCAACGTAAACACAGCCGTTGAATGAGCGGCTACAAAGGTATCGCGGGCTGACTGTGCTACATATTCATCAGAGTCATCATACGATGGTTGACGGGCTGCTTGAGAAAGCTCCCAAAAACCTCTCACCTCATTGAAAAAAGGCAAGTTTAACTGGGATGCAGCCACTAGCGCCGGCAAACCTACCTTGTAATCACTGCCTGCCATAACAAATTGTGGACGAAACAGTTGAAACATCTGCACATAGTAGTCTACAGACTTACGCAAGAAGTCTTCTTCGCTTTCAGGTAGAAAAATTCCATCTTTACCTGCATGGATATATCGCACACCATTCACGACTTCTTGGGTGTTAACCTTCGCACTATCATCTAACTCCCATGGACGACCTGGGCGAACGAAACACAACGTTTCAAAGCCTTTCATGTTTAACGCTTCAGCTACACCTTGCGTTCTTATCGCATAGCCATTGCTTGCATAACTAGCACCATGGCTAACGATATATGCAATTCGACCAGCTATGTGCCGTTTAATAGGGTTGAGTTCAAATGCAGCTAGGCTAGATGCGACTTCTGTTAATCTATCTTGTGCTAAGTCCATGGCGATACTTTTTGTTTATGAAATTGAAAAAAGGTAATAAAAAACCTTTATTGTAAATCGAGCAGCTTATTACGCAGGTCTTGCGCTTCAAAGTAGTATTTCTCTAAGTTAGCTTGTGTTTCCGCTAACTGCTCTTCTGCAGATGATGACGGGTGAGCAATATTCGCAGTAAAGTTCGGAGCTGGCACCAACACTGTACTTTCTCCATTTTTAAGCTGCGCAAGCCGTTTATTACATAACCATACGTTTGCTTTAAATAAATGCTCACCGTACTTCCTGCCCGCCTTTTCGTATAGGGCTTTGGCTAATTCATACTGCCCCTGAGAAAATAGAACACTGGCTTGCTCAATAATAGAGCTTTCCTCATTATTCATAGGTATAAAGTTCCTTTAAATCGAAATGGCCTAAAAAGCAGAAAACCTGTTGGGCGCTCTCTTCTCACTTTTTCCGTATTTCAAAAAGTGTAACAGGGGGTTCAATCCAGACTTGGCTACATCAGTATTTTTCTTCAAATACCAATCTCCGTCGAACTCCGCTGAAGGTCTTCTACCTTCTTTGGCGCCAAATACTAAATAATGTTCAGCTGGATCTACACCAGACTCTTTCACATCTTTATAAGTAGAAAGGTACCAATCTGCGTCAAAGTAATCACTACTATAGACTATTGCCACATTATCAAGCAGACGCTTTCGCTGTTTAGCGTTTTTACTAACCTTCGCGCTAAGCTTTTCGAAATTTTTTGATATTTTCCAAGACGCTGATTGCTCAGTAGCTCTTAATTCTGCCACTTGCAACCTAAGTTGTTTTTCAGCTTCAGATTTACGTTTTAGCTTTGCCAGAAGTTTTGAGTGTTGTAGTTCTAATTCTTTATTCTTTGCCGCAAATGCTGCGGTATTTTTCGATTTGCCGGTAGAGGTAAGCCCTCCACCTATTTCCAACTGATACTGCAATACAAAAAGTTGTGACGTAAGCACGGATATATCTTGCTCTAACGAAGATTTTCTTGAATGCTTTTCGTTTATTAATTTGGCAATTTCAATCTGACTTTCAGTCAACTGTTCAGTTAAGACTTGGTTCTCTTCTTTGCTTTGACATAACTCCTGCATCGTCTTGATGAGGTAGTTCGCAGCAGTGCCACCAGCGATTTCAACTTCGGGTTGGGCATCAATGTTGATAGCTAATAGTTGCTTAACTTGGTTATAGAGAGACGTTATTTGAGGCTCTAGCTTTAATATTGATTTTGCAACATTAAGCGTTTGAGGAGAGATATCTGGCGCTTGCAGATTAGAAAAATAATGAGCTATCTTCTTTCCTGAGTCGCTGCCACGTAAATCACTAGCTAGGTTTTCGATAGAAAATACATAATTAACACATTCACGTTCAGCAAGTAATTGTGTTGCCTTCAAGTTGTTGATGACGACTTGTACGGTAAACGGTTCTCTACAGTGCAAAGCTGCAGCTAACTGAAGCTCAGGAGGAAAAGCGATCAGCGCTGTATCAGCACTTCCTAACGCCTGTTTATGCTGGTTGAAATCTGCATTCGTTACAGGCTTAACGACAACATTAAGCCCTTTCGAGCTATCCAAAGAGTCAATTGAATTAACCGTATATAGAGCCAGTGATTTACACAGCGCTTCCCACAACACCGAGTGTTCTGCTGTACAAATTAAAAACATTAAATTCCTCTCAAACCTAGCAAAGGGCTATCTTCAGCCTGCGGCATTCTCGTATTATTAGCCGCGCATGATAACAAACTGGGTTGTATAACACATTTAAAACTTTGCTTGGCTGCGTGTGGTTGAACAAAAAACTCTGTTATACTTTACTGCTAGCAAGGTTTTAGATGCACTATGACATTAATACGAAAACTCTCATCGCTGTTTCAGTTTCGACATAGAAAACTACAGCCCGAAAACATCCAGTGGCTCTCATACCACATTCCCAAAACAGCAGGCAGTTCGCTGCGCCAAATGCTTTATAAGGAGTTTGGTCGTTCAAGCATTTTCAGCGTTTATCGTCCCGATGAAGCAAAGACATTTGGCAAAGGAAACGCTATTCCAATTCGCATTGGCGCTAGTGTAGTACATGGCCACTTTAAGCCCCACCCTAAACATAGCGAACTTTTCCCAAACGCGCATAGTATGGTTTGGGTGCGAGATCCTATTCAGCGCATCTGGTCTTTGGTCGGACACTTATTAGATCTTCAATGGAAGCACCCTCACTACGAGATGCTTCATCATTTATATGTAACTAAAGGCGTTGCAAACCAACATGATATTGTAGAGAGAATAATAAAAGACAATTCTATTCCTTACATGGTTGATGCTTATTCACGATTTTTTTCAGCGGTTGATATTCAAGACCTCTCCTTTGTAGGTTCGATGCAAAACTTTTCCGCTTCCATAGATTCATTAAATAAAGAGTTTGATTTATCGCTGAAGCCATTGCACCGGAATAGCAGCACGAGAGCCGGTATGCCAGGCTCGCTAGACAATTTAAAGTATTTATTGGAACACGAATATAGTCTGGTTGATGACTACCTTTGATAGGATGATAAGAAAGTAATGGCAGTTTTTACAATTTCTGTGAAGCAGATGGGCGTTGACGTAGGCGATAAATTCAAATGGTGCTTAGATGAACCAAGTAATGGTGCTGAGCACGAAGGAAATCTAATTGAAAAAGAAGGTATTAGGATAAAGGGCTGGCTGCTTAAAAAGGTTGAGACTAAAGCGTCTCTTGTTTTACTAGACGGATACGAAATAGTACCGCTAGCGTTAAACACTGAAAGACCTGACGTAATTGAAAAGGTGGCTGCTGTAGAAACTAACTTTCAACAAGAGGCACTTTGCGGTTTCGACCATACTTTAATTCCCAAATCGTCTGATATCGCTATAGCACTTGTTCACAATAGCCACTTTCACGTAGTTTACGAATTAAGCATAGAGGGCGTGTTTAAAATTTTGGAGGGTGAAGATAAGTGGTTGTACCTTGATAACGACACCAACAAAAGCGTTGAACAGTTCATAGGTAAAACAAAACTCAGCTGGACAGAAAAGAAAAACTGGGCGGATTACGCTAATACTTTTAGCACTTTACCGCTGAGTCAAGCTGGAAAGAGTGCATTTCTTATTGCCCCTTCTAAAGAATTCGTTGTTGAAACGCACTACCCTTTCAATAAATCTAAGCATACGCCGCTAGACCAATTAACCAAGCTTGTTGATGACTCATTCAGCTTGGTTACACCCATTGATGCGCTTAAGCACTTTGAAGAACGAACCTTTCGAGTTTGTGACACGCATTGGAGTTGTCATGGCGCTAGAGTAGCTACGATGGAAGTGGCAAAAAAATTAGGCTTAGATTGCACTCCCATAGAAAATCTCTTCAAAAATGATGTATACGTAGAGCGTGTAATGGCTGGCGACCTTGGTTCTAAAATTTACCCAACTCAAAGGCATGCCGAAGATTTTCTTACTACGTTTAATTATAACCGAGTGGTTGTTTACGATAATAATCTTCCCAATTTTGGCAGGGCTTTTATTTTAGATTACCCTGACGCTTTAAACGAACAAACCTTATTGGTATTTGGCTCATCTTCTGTTTATTCCATGTTTAACTATTTAGCCAGAATTTTCAGAACGGTAGTATTTTTCCATACCGCAGGTAACATTGATAAAGAGCTGGTCGAGCAAATAGCGCCTGACTACTTGCTAGCACAGTCAAACGCAAGGTTTGTAGTAAAGGCGCCTTCGTTTGATATTAAGATTTCAGATTATGTGTCAGATAAGAGAAGGCGCTTAGTATCGGTGCCACCAATTACGTCTAGAGCGTGTAGCCCTCAATGTGAAGAATTAAAGACATTACTTTCATGCTTTTAAAGCAGATCTTAGCTTTCATCTATATTTAAATTAGTTTGAATAGCTAACGACAGTAGTTTTCGCTATTAGGGGTTTTTTCTCACTTTCTCGCTTGATAAACGCCCTAACAGCGATTTCTATACTATTATCATAAGTAGAAATATCAAACTTTGTAAGGTTATCTGCCTTGTACAAATGTTTATCAACCACCTCTCCATTAACAACTAAATAGAAAGCGTAAACGAAAATCCCATCTAAATGGTCTTGATTGACATGTGTGGAAGCAATTAAGGATCCTCGGTTTATTTCGCAATTCACAGTAATTAACTCTGGTTTTAAATTGAGTCTATTAGCTTGCTGGCATTTTTCATCTTTAAGTTGGTGCTCAGTTGCTTTTACTGTTTCACTTATTGTGGAAAACTGAGTATTTGAAACCTGCTCGACAAAACTAACTAAGTGCCTAAACTTTTCTATCAAATGTTCATCGGGCTCGTATTGAACATTTTTACCCAACAAACTTGATTGTCCCCCTTTGCCAAAACTCCAACTATGAAGCAGCATTGTTAAACAGGGTAGTTTGAACTTAATACTAAGATAAATTAGATGGCAGATCTGCTCGAATGACGTACTATTAAAGTTAAACCCTCTAACTTTATCTCCAATTCGATAGCTTGTTAGTGGCACTTCGGTCAGGTAGCCATTATTAAAAACGCCATTACCTATGATTGATGAACGCGTTTCAAAGTAATTTTCTTCTACACTATCCATTAGTGAACTATCAATACTAAAGCCCGCATTTTTAATGCAAGCTTCCATATTTGGATAGACGTCTAGCCTACCAGAGCGGAAGGAAGTTATTGCTTGTGAATTAGGTAATGCTGACTCAATGCGCTGTTTACCCCAACGCAGTACTTCTGTAAGTTTGTTTTCGTCCCGATACCAATCGTGCTGTAAATTGAGGTGCTTCTTAATGCCTTCATCTATAGAAAATGCATGACAATGTAAACCAATTTCAGTGTGCTCACGATTGAAGAAAGATATAACGCGCGAGAACTCGCCACTGTTATTTAACAGTGGCGAATAACCCTCGATAAAATACGTACAAGGGATTTCTTTCGATAACAGCTCGGACTCGAGCACAGAACCATAACCAAAATCACCGAAAATAAGCTTATTTACTTCATTCTCATACGCCGTTTGACTAGCGTAATAATCACTTATGGGAAATGCTTCAACATCAACAGACAAGTTAAAATGAAGCTTGTGATTGCTACTTAGAGCCTCAATTTCAGATTTATATTTTGCTTTTATTCCCTCAAAATTCTCTGTAAAAGGTTGCTTTGTAGAAGCGGTGATTTCTTCATCAAAAGCAAAACTATCACTAAGCACATTCCCTGGGGCAAGCTGATTATGATGATGTTTAAACCATTTTGTGTAGAGATAGACTGATTCAAGTGTTTGATTGTGACGCCTTAAGAACGGCTGTGCGCGCTTGCTATTTACAGTTTTTGCGGGGTCTAGAGTAAACCAATCTACAATTCCACCTGCATTGCCAAAATCTTTTGCAAACCCGCCTATTTCGTCAAACATGAACTTAAGATTTGCTTCAGAATGTTTAATTATTGGCTTTTCCGTCCACCCTATTTGTTCTTGTTCGGGACTATTCGTTGAAGGTAGCGCGGCGACCTTCGCATTAATTTTCTTTAAAATATCAGGGTAAAAGCTTGGGTTAAGGCGAATTGCAGGGTCAATCTTTGTGGCCAATTGAAGTAGCTTTTTATCCATAAAAGGTAGCTCTACCTCTATATACTTCCTTTGTGCGGCAATTGAATAGCCTACCGCTCGAGCACCGCGATTGTTTATAAGAAAGTTTAACGCCCGTGTTTCACTTGGGTACTTAGCTAATTCATCTGCAAGCACCTTTCTAGCAAGCTTTTCTAACGTGTTATATACAGGTTTTGAAAGCACGGTTGACGGAATCTGTACTCTGAAACGACGGAAAAATTCATCAGAGTCTGGAGACAACTGGTCGTCATCGATACCTTGCTTCATTCCTCTAAAAATCAAATCGCCTGCATATCCATCAAAATTTACATGGTTTCTGGTAAGCGGAGTTTTTTTGAGAAAGTCATGCATCCAAATATGCATATTAGTAGAAAAAGCACTTTCTGTTAGCGCTTGCTCACTAAGTGACTGATAATAATTATCAGATAACTCGATTATGGTATGAGGTACGCTCAGACAGTTGGTTACTTGTGCAGCAAAAACTTGTTCTTTGTTATTTCCGCCATCATAAGTCGTCGTGTAAGCCTCAACATTTCGTTCGGGCGCTACTTTTCGGATGCCAGCCAGTATTGCTCTTGAGTCCCACCCTCCACTTAGAAACACTACAGGGTTAAAATCAGCTCGCCGCTGAAGTTGTCTTTCAAGAACGTGAAGAAACACATCTGCAGCTTGTCGAGTAGCACACTCATAATTAGAAATTGTTTGGGCTGCAGGTCCTAAATGAACTCTCTCTACAGGCAGATTTAAATCTGCTGGCTCAGTGGCATCTTCATCTTTTAAATAGCGAGCATTTCCAAGGGGGTAACCAAAAAAGAAATAGCTAGCCCACGCTTCCCAATTAATTTGTTTACTCATGGCATCTCACTGCTAACTAAAATCAAGTTTCGAAACAATTGAATCATTTGGCTCTGATATTGCGACGTTCGGTTTATTGCCCAAGACATTGTTTTCGTCACTATATGAAAGAACGCCTAACCCCTTTTCAAGCGAGAAAAATTCCAGCGACATTTTGGTCAACTCTGACCATGCCTCGCAAATTTGCGTCTCCTCTTCGCGAATAGTGTCGTCCATCCATACCTGAGAGGAGGAATGTAACTTATCAATCACAGCTGGTACTGCTGGAAACCGACTAAATTTACACGTTTTACCAGGAGGCCCATCGACCCAAACTAAATCTACAGAGTCTAACTTATCCAGAACTGTTGCATCGTACCAATAGGGAGTGACACTCTCAGTGGTAAGGTGGCTACCTGACCAAGGCACCAAGGATGCTACTGTTAAATTTACAAAGCTATTTAACTCTTCTTTGTTGAGGTTGCTCTGCGTTTTACTGCCAAATTCATCACTATCATCAAACGAGTAAAGTTTGCCACTCCCATTCTGCCTTAAAGCGTCAGCGATCACTAACGTCGATGCACCGCTACCGAATTCAACTATGCACTTGGGCTTTGTCTCAATAATATGAGAATGCAGCTTTAAAAGAACATCGGGGGATGTTGCCCACCCCCTAAGTGGCGGGAGTTGATTCTTTAATAATAATTTTTTTTCTAGCCAGAATAAACTCTCCAATTGCGTATAAACTTGGTTTACCAAATTACGATTTGTTCGCTCTTGTCTCTCAATACGTTTGAATAAAGTTTGCTGTAACGACGATATGAGGACTTTTATATCTTCACTAGATTCACTCATATTTCAGCAGCTTCCTCTTCGGCAAAAATAAACATTAGCTATTGAGCACTTTTTCTAATAATAAATGGATGACTATTGCTCCATACTTTTCGTTCATGTGAATAAGGTCTCTTCTTCCTTTAAGTTCAAAATATCGCTCACTATCTGGAGTGCCATATGCGTTGCTAAACGATTTTTCGGTGCAGAGCTCTTTGACAATTGTTTCATTCGGCTGATGAAGTATCTCAGTACCGAGTTCACAAAAGTATTGCGACGCATTGACAAAAGTATCACTAACGAATGATTGCTCTTCATTATCAATACACATTTGATGAGCATCATTTGGATAATCACCATTAAGGAGATACTCAGTTGAACGCGGAGTTGGCATAAGAAAGACTTTCTTAAATCCCGCTTGAACTAATGCTTGATTCACTTTAAAAGCAGTAGTGTTTTTGGTCAACTCTTCTACAGTTGCCATAAAGCAGGAATCAGAAATCAAGAATTTTGACTGAGATTGTGAAGTCAACCTATGGGTTTTGTAAACATCCAAAAATTGTTTTAACTCAAAATCAAGGCCACAAATCAAAGCGGCATCGTAAGTCTCTAGAGAAACTGTTCTAGCTAAACCTGGGAGTAACTTGATCTCGTCAATTTTTATCTCTCCGTTTAGTCCAGTAATAATTAGACTGTTTTCTCCTGTCGATCTCCATATAAAAAAATCGATAGAAACATCAGCTTGCGTTTGGCTTAACTGGTCCCATGCTAATTTAAGCATTGCAGCGTGAGAGTTCCCTATTAAGGCTATTTTTATCATTTGTTAAATGCCTCGAGTAGCACGTCCTCGCAAAACTCTTCATCAGAATCTTGAGAAGAGTTTAAATAATCAGAGTTTACAGATGCACCTTCCGATGTAACTTCAATATCACCGTCGCCCACTTCATTAGCATTAAAAAAGGTGTTCATTGCAATTCCTACACCTTCCGGTGATATGGAGCGTAAGTTCTTTTCATACAACTTACCAGCCGCTAATGTTGATGTTAAAATGTCGAATGACGGGAAGTAATCTATGTCATCGTTTTCTAAAGCTAGTTGTCCAGCAACTCCTCTAAGGACAGATTTAGAATAAGTTGTCGCGGTTAATACGTGTTGATCAGTAGCTGTAGCGGTCAAAGGAACTGGAGAAACACTTAGAATAAACCTCAATTTTGGATTAACTCGCTTAAGGTGAACTTTTAGTTTCATGAAGTCTTCATAGATTTCTAGGAATGTAAAATTCTTGAAAACATATTGAGAGTTATTAAATTCGCCAGCGATAGTTCCGGGAGCTGTCGGATATATATCACCAGAATCTTTGTGCATCCAAGCTTCGGTGAGGCCCAAGGTAAAAATAAAGACATCAGCTGTTTTGAACATTGTTTTGACGTTTGCGAGATGATTTTTTCTGTGCTTGGTAACAACTTCTGGGCTTACATGACCATCTGGCTCCACTGAAGGTCGCATTGCATCGAAATAACGCCCACTCTTCTCCCAAACGATTGACGAAGGCGTCCACAGCCCAAAAGCTTCTTCAAACAATTGAAGCAGCTGTCTCATCACATAAACATTGCCCGTCCTTGCCGAAAACAATTCGTAGCCAAACTTGTTCGCAGCCAGTCCGTGCAGGCCTTTTGGAGGGGGCTCAGAATCAAATACGGTGTATCCCCGTTTACGCATGTTTCTGGCTATGTGTTGAGCGAAGCAGCTGCCCAAAGTTATAACCTTTTCGTTCTTTTTAACTGGCGTTTTTGGACGATACACGTTCGACAAACTTTCAATATTTTTTGCAGAGACGCCTGTGCGCCAGAATGCGTCTCTTGACAAACCTTGATATGGTGACTTCATTTATTCTCCAATTTATTTAAAAGAGTCGAACTCGAAAGCTATGCCGACTTTGTTCGCTTGCATCTATTATCAATGATGGCGCACTCTCATAAACTCCATATTGCTTGGAGAATGGCCGATCCTTAGTTTCAGCCCTAATATTCTCGCTACCAAATGCAATAGTCATCCGTTTTTGTTCATCAACGCTGATAATTGCTTGATTATTTTCTAAAGAAACGTTGGCGAACTGGTGAAAGAAGAGGTTTTCCATCATACCTTTTTCTTCTCCATCAATAACGTCTGTTATCTCAATCGATCCAGACGCTAAATGACTTATATCAACTGTTCGCGTTATTTTTTGGCCATACAAGAAACTCTCCGCGACAATAAAGCCTTCCGATACATGCAGTGTCGGATCACCTACTAGCGTTTTTCTATTTCTGATCGCTTTTTTGCCAAAAATATAAGGTACATTATGACATTCGTTACTTCGAAGTGTTATTCTGCGCGGGTCTTTCTCGTTATGTGCCCCGAGCCCGCCATCTGAAAGCAAGTCAATATCGTCATAGCTCAGGTAAATGTGGAGATCATCATCATGTCGGTGATATACCGAGTCAAAACAGTTCTTGACCATTAAATACAACGGCTTGTCTAAGACGTTTCCTTTAACAATTACGTAACCTGACTCTGAATAGTCATACACCTGTCTCTTATACACATCTGACGCTGCCGACGAATAGAGAGGTGTAG
>OJFS01000451.1_pt1 | contig 16187 bp, 11 predicted proteins | sample 1594231 | NCBI WGS metagenome assembly OJFS01 (sample SAMN05416847, study PRJEB24817) | seawater metagenome | isolation source: Sea water | place: Canada:Atlantic | collected 2013-07
CGAGATAGGAGTCCGTCTCGTGGGCTCGGAGATGTGTATAAGAGACAGGCGTAAACGCCGGGGTGCCGAGTCGTTTTTCCAATCCCTCTTTGTTGATGAGCTGTTTTGGGGCGACATTAGAGAGTATCTAGGGAATGCAGTGACGATATTCAGAAAAATGGTAAACCTATCTTGTGCGAAAAAAAATGGACTCGCACGGAGTTTTGGAAATAATTAAGCAGTTTTTCTAAACTGCACACTTCACCGTATGCTCCACTCCTCGTGAGTATTAAACCTTTCGTCTTCAACTTCTTTCTTATTGTATTGATAAATGCATCTTAAAATCTCTTTCGCTCACGTTGAGGTTAGTATGAAAAAAATATTGATATACGCAGGGATTTTTGGTGCTGCATTATTATTGGTGGGATTTCAAAAGGGCTTCTTTAATTTTTCAAAAATGGTTGAGCCCGGCGTCACGCAAGCCCCTCAGAGTTCGAACGTTAGTTTTATAGACGAGAATGATGTGACCTCAATAGCCAGCGATAACTCTATAGAGGGCTCGGTCACTGCCATTAACAAAAGACCAGTTAGCAATACATCACTTGAGGAATTTTTGGCATTTGAGGCGAAAAGCAGGGGGTTACGGGTTGAGCTAGAAGCACTTAATGACATTGAGCGCGGCATTAGATTGGATAAGTATCTAGAAGATTTAGAAAGATTTGAGGCGGATGATCGGTTCATAGCTCAAGAAGCGATGCTGATGAAAATCCAAATTTTGGAGCTTCGGCAGTTTGAGCAAAGCGTTTTAGAGGAGCAGTCACTTGCGATCGCTGCCGAATATCGAGTCCGAAGCGAGCAAGCTGCATCGAACGTGGGAGACAACCCTAGTAAAGAGTCGGTGATGTATAAAGCTGAGGCTCAGCGAATTATTGCTGAGGTAGCTGCGATGGGTGATAGCGCGTTTGGCGATGGAATTTCTCGAAATGAATATCTACGACAACAGCTGCAAAATGTTCGGGTCAAAATTTATGCGAAGGGGGAGCAATAACGGAGCTTGGGCTGCAAGTTTAGTTAAACAAGGATGCAATAGGGTTTAGGAAATTGCTTACCTAGACCGTTTTGCAAGCTAATGTTCTTGTGCGAGATCTAATTTGTAGTATTTTGCTACTTTATAGGTCGGTCGATAACTCCGCTCAGTTCTTGGATTGAATATGGCTGGCCGAGCTTCTTGCTCAACCCCGACGTTTCACCTTCAACAGCATAAGTCCGGTATTGGTGGGACCTCCATTGATTTTTGAAGTTTACATACCCTTTAGAAATCCGATCGACCTTCCAATTTCCGCTCTAGTATCTAACTGTAGCATGCCGATTTGATACTTCCAGTTTGCTCTCTGGATGTTCATGAGGGTTTTGGTACCCGCATTTACCGGTACTGTGTCCTGCTCTAGAGATGCAACTCTTGTATCAACCATTTCTTGCTAGTTGCGGCTGTTGCGGAAGGATATTTTGCAACGCCGGCGAAAATCAGCCCCGGATCTTAAAAAGATAACACTCGATTGACGGTTAGTCAGAGAAACCATCTCTCTGATTTTTGCTAATGGTTGGTTTGGTTCGTTTTAAATTTTGGCAGAGTATTCCCATTTAAATCTTTTGTTTGCCGTATTAGTTTGAATTTTTCCGGCATTTAGGTCCACGAATCTCAAGAATTTGGATAGCTCGAGTGGGGTAGGTGCAGCTTTTGCAACCGTTGGTTACGCTCACTGGCGCTTATTTTCTACTAGGAGACTCGCTTACCGTACTCAACGCCACTTGTGCCGGAGCCGTTTTTTTTTGCGGTTATTATTGGGCTTAAAATGCCTATCTTTTCGACCTATATGGCATCCACGCTAGCTTGACGCGCTTGGCATCCTATAAACACCCTCTGTCCTCTTCAAATACCGGCCGTCAGGTACGCCTTGTATGTGCTGACGGCTTTCTAATCAATTCACTTTTTATGTATTTGGGCCATGGTCTTAATGCTTTTTGCTTTGAAGAATTATTGAAAGGGGGAGGTGTGTCTCATTTCCAGCAACAAAAATTTTTACAATTGGCGGTAGAATATTTTGCTCTAGGCTCGCAGCAGAATTTAGCGGTGCTAGAAATTGGTTCCTTCGACGTAAACGGTTCTATTCGCAGCCTCTTTAGCGCCCAGAACTATGTCGGGGTTGATCTTGTAGAAGGGCCTGGTGTAGATGTGGTTGCGGGTGGACAGTCATTAGATTTTGCGGATGCCAAGTTCGATGTGGTGCTATCGTGCGAAGTTTTTGAGCACAATCCGTTCTGGCAGGAAACCTTCGAAAACATGCATCGAATGCTTAAACCAGGAGGTCTGCTAATTATGACTTGTGCCTCTCGAGGGCGTAGAGAGCACGGCACCACTCGCACCTCTCCAGAAAACTCTCCGGGCACTCAGTCTTTAAACTGGGATTATTATCGCAATCTCACGGCTACTGATTTTGACTGTTTTGATGTTGATGCAATGTTTTCCAGTCATCGGTTTGACTACAATAAGTTCAGTCGCGATTTGTACTTTTTAGGTGTTAAGGCGTCACAGGACGGGGAGGCAATGTTGCCATGGAACGAGGCAGACCTTACCGCGGCCTTGCAACCAGCATTTGCTTATAAACCTGAACGGGTAGAGCAAAGAGGCTCCTTACGATATTTATACTTCCTCTTCAGGCAAAAAAAATACGGTCTTTACTCAAGGGTTTTTTCTGACAAAACCTACCAAAATATTCGCTGCACCAATTTGCTTAATCTACTGTTTAGTAGGTAGGCTAGGCACGAAGGTTAGGGTACCTAAAGCTAGAACTCACATTGGTCATTGCCAGCGGCGGGTAGTTTCTCACAGATAGACGCCAGTAGTTGGGTTGCAGGTTTAGTACAGCACGTGGATGACTGAGATGGCAGACAAAATAGTTTTAAGCGGTTTTATCGCAGTGGCTCATGCAGAAGTAGAGGTGGTTTTAAAGCATTTGCCAGAACACGTTGCCTTAACTTTGGCCGAACCCGGGTGTTTGGTTTTTGAGGTACGTCAACGAGCGGGTACGCCGACTATTTTCGATGTTTACGAAGAATTTCAAGATGCCGAGGCATTCGCTGGGCACCAAGCACGCGTTAAGGCAAGTTCTTGGGGTGCAGTGACTAAAGATGTTGAACGCACTTATACAGTTACTGGTACCTAGCAGGCTTTTTAGCTTCTGCCCACCTCCTTCTCACATTCAGCCAAAAAATGGCTAAAGATTCGTTCTAATGGTTTGTTTCGAGGCTGGCGCTGTTAATATAGCGGCTTCTAAATCACCTGCACAAAATCATTGGATAACAGCGACGAAGCTTGGATGCGCAGGGCCATTGTTTTGGCTGATGAAGCTGCGGCGGTTGGCGAGGTGCCCGTAGGTGCAGTTTTGGTCAAAGACCAAGAGCTTATCGGTCAAGGCTTCAATCAGCCACGCTTAAGTCACGACCCTTCCGCTCATGCTGAAATAATAGCCCTACGTGATGCGGCTCTGCAAAGCTCGAACTATCGCCTGCCGGGTACTACGCTTTATGTCACCATAGAACCTTGCACCATGTGTTTTGGGGCATTGATTCACGCCAGAATTCAGCGCGTGGTGATTGGTGCCTTGGAGCCAAAAGCAGGCGCAGTGATTAGTCATTCGCTAGGCGATTCCATTTGGCTAAATCACCGAATCGAAGTCAGCTATGGCGTACTTGAGGATGAATGTAGGCAGCGCATGCGTGAGTTTTTTGACGCCCGTCGCAACAAAAGCGAAAGGCATTGAAAAAGTTACAAGGTTATTTGCGAACGCATAACTGTGTCGAGAGAAGAGAAAAGAAGCGACCATTTTCGGGCATATTAAATTTACGGAATCTTGCTCTGTAGCGACTCGATAAAGAAATGCATAACAACATATAAAGAAACACTCAAAGAAATACGACTAGGTGGAACCCTTGATGGAAAATACGAACGGCAATTTGCAATCAGCTAATATTATTGGCGCAAACAGTACGATTGCTGTGATTCAGGGTACGGCCGCACTGAGTATTTTTGCATTGCAAAAAATTCAACAAATTGTTCCTGAAGTGGTTTACGCCGAGTTTGTGCATCTAATTCACGCCGCCACTGAGCTGACTGCGCAGCAATTACGCCAAGCACAGGAACTTTTAACTTACGGCCCCACTCAGGAATTGCCTGAAGCCAGCGGCAAGTTTGCAGGTACAGTTGTGCCTCGCCTTGGCACCATTTCGCCATGGTCCAGTAAGGCTACGGACATATTTGGGTTATCAGGTTTGACTGACGTGCTCAGAGTTGAGCGGGGGGTGCGCTGGTTTGTGCGTGACGACTACGATCTCAGCATGTTGGATAAGTCTGTCCTTTTCGATCGTATGACTCAAGACTACTTGTTGGCGGAAGACTTTGCTCAGTTGTTCGTTACAGCGCAGCCAAAGCCGTTAGCTGAAATTCCGTTAAGCCGTCAGGGTGTGGAAGCGCTTCGTGAAGCTAACGTGCGCCTAGGTCTCGCTTTGTCTAATGATGAAATTGAGTATTTGGAAAACGCTTATTCAGATTTGCAACGAGATCCGTCCGACGTTGAATTAATGATGTTTGCCCAAGCCAATTCTGAGCATTGCCGACACAAAATTTTTAACGCCGATTGGCATATAGATGGCCAGCCGCAGGAGTTATCGCTGTTTGCAAAGATTCGCAATACGTATAAACAAGTCAACGGCCGCGGCATATTAAGTGCCTACAGCGATAACGCTGCGGTGATTGAAGGGCCGCAGGTGCAACGACTTTGGGTTGACCCTAAGAGCAAGCAGTACGGTTATAAGAGCGAAGCGGCACATATTTTGATGAAAGTGGAAACTCACAACCACCCAACAGGCATTGCACCGTTCTCAGGCGCTGCAACAGGTTCTGGCGGAGAAATCCGCGATGAGGGTGCGGTGGGTCGAGGCTCAAAGCCAAAGGCGGGTCTTTCTGGGTTTACTACCTCGCATTTGAATATTCCAGATATGCCGCAACCCTGGGAGCTTGCTACAGGCAAGCCTGAGCATATGGTTTCTGCCCTAGACATTATGTTGGAAGGCCCAGTGGGCGCGGCGAGTTTTAATAATGAGTTTGGTCGTCCAGCGATTAATGGTTACTTCAGAACTTTTGAGTACGCATCAAAAGCTGATGCCGGCGTGGTTCGTGGCTACCACAAGCCCGTTATGATTGCGGGCGGTGTTGGCACTGTGCGCGAAGAGCACGTGCATGCCGAATCCTTCCCAGATGGTACCGCTTTGGTGGTTTTGGGCGGCCCAGCTATGTTGATTGGGCTGGGTGGTAGCGCGGCATCGAGTATGGCCTCAGGTAGCAGTTCTTCAGATTTAGATTTTGCTTCAGTACAGCGGGGCAATCCAGAAATGGAGCGACGCTGCCAAGAAGTGATCGACGGTTGTTGCGCCCTTGGTGGCGACAACCCCATTTTGTTGATTCACGATGTAGGCGCTGGCGGCCTCTCTAATGCGTTGCCCGAACTCATTGATGACGCCAAGACAGGCGGGCGTATTCAACTGCGTAATGTGCTGAATTCAGATCTTGGTATGTCGCCTTTAGAAATTTGGTGCAACGAAGCCCAAGAGCGCTATGTGCTGGGTATTGAAGCATCACAGTTGGCCCAGTTCGAAGAAATTTGCCAGCGCGAACGTTGCCCTTATGCTGTTGTGGGTGAATCAGTCTCTGGTGGCGACTTGCTGGTTGAAGATGAACATTTTGATAACGCACCTGTGGACTTGCCGCTCAGTGTTTTGCTAGGTAAAGCGCCAAAAATGAGCCGGAATTTTTCACGCCAAGAACTGGCGCTAACACCACTAGACCTCAGTCAGGTTACGCTCCAAGAAGCGGTTAATCGCGTTTTGCAATTCCCCGCAGTGGCCAGCAAACAGTTTTTGATCACCATTGGCGATCGCAGCATTACTGGTCTTGTTGCCACCCAACCAATGATTGGTCCTTGGCAAGTGCCTGTTGCGGATGCCGCAGTCACCCTTAGCGGATTTAATACCAATAAAGGCGAAGCGTTTGCCATGGGCGAGCGTAGCCCCCTTGCATTGATTGATCCCAAAGCCGCTGCTCGCATGGCAGTTGCTGAGTCTCTAACGAATATTGTCAGTGCAGATATTGAAAGCCTTGAACGTGTTGTGTTATCGGCCAATTGGATGGCAGCAGCCGGTTCTAATGAAGAAGAACAAGCGCTGTTTGACGCAGTGACCGTTGTCGGCGAAGAAATGTGTCCGGCCTTAGGCATTGCCATTCCCGTGGGTAAAGATTCTCTGTCCATGCAAACAAGGTGGAAGCAGGACGGCAAAGACAAAGCCGTTGTTTCGCCTGTTACGCTCATTGTTTCTGCTTTCGCGCCGGTAGCTGATGTGAATAACACTGTGACCCCTGAGCTGGTAGACGATGAGAGCAGTATTCTTGTGTTGTTAGATCTAGGGTCTAAACAACGTTTGGGCGGTAGTTGCTTAGCTCAGGTTTATTCTCAGATGGGAGACGTGGCGCCTAACATTGATGATATCAGTGGCTTTAGGGCGCTCCTAGAATTGATTATTCAAGGTAAGCGGCGGGGTGATTTCCTCAGTTTACATGATCGTTCTGATGGCGGACTCTTAGCCTGTTTGTTGGAGATGTCTTTTGCTGGACGGCTAGGCTTAGAGATTAATATTGACGCCAATGAGGCGTTGCTAGAAACCTTGTTTAATGAAGAGGCAGGGTTTGTTGTACAAGTTTCCAACGCCACCTATGCAACGTTAGAAGCCAGTGCGCCCGGGCGCTGCTTGCCCGTAGCGAAGATTCGCCAAGATGACAGAGTTGTTATCTCTCATGGCGATGAGGTGGTTGCAGACTACCCCCGTAGCGAGCTGCAACAGATCTGGGCTAAGACCAGTTATAAACTGCAGAGCATGCGCGACAGCGCCGCCTGCGCTGAAGAAGAGTTTTCCAATATCGCAGCAAGTCGAGTTGACGACCCTGGCCTCAACGCCAAGCTGACCTTTGACCCCAGCGAAATTCCCAATGTTTTAACGGGTGCACGCCCTAAAATTGCGGTCCTGCGCGAGCAGGGTGTAAATGGTCAAATTGAAATGGCCGCTGCCTTTGATCGCGCTGGCTTCGACAGCGTCGACGTGCATATGTCAGACCTGATCAGTGGACGCTTTTCTTTGGATGAATTTCAAACTTTAGTTACTTGTGGCGGATTCTCTTATGGCGATGTCCTAGGCGGCGGCGGCGGCTGGGCCAAGAGTGCGTTGTTCAGCCCCCAGGTCAGAGAGCAGTTCGCCAACTTCTTCACCAGCGACAAACTTACCCTCGGTGTTTGCAATGGTTGTCAGATGATGGCGCAAATGCAGGAACTTATTCCCGGTGCAGAAAACTGGCCGCGCTTTGTGCGCAACCGCAGTGAGCAATTTGAAGGTCGCACGGTAATGGTCAAAATTAATGACGTGCAAACACCTTGGCTAGAGGGTATGCAAGGCAGTGTAATGCCAGTGGCTGTGGCTCACGGGGAAGGGCGGGCAGAGTTTGCTCGTGGCGAAAATTTGGCGGCACTGCAAAGTAACAATCAGTTAGCTATGCAGTATGTTGATGCTAAACATCAGGTTGCCAATTTATATCCGGATAATCCCAATGGCGCTATTGAGGGCCTTGCCGGCCTAACAGCTGCGGATGGCCGGGTGCTTATTATGATGCCGCACCCTGAGCGTGTATTTAGATCGGTGCAAAATGTTTACCGAGACACCGCTTGGGGTGAAGATGGCCCTTGGATGCGCCTCTTTAGGAATGCTCTGAAGACGCTTTCTTAGATAAGCGGAGCGGCTTGAAGTACCCACAAAATCTCAGGTCGGTTTTGCGAATGATTAAGAGAGAGGGTGAATAGTGTTATCTGTTCTTATTCAGTTCAAAGTGATCGTCGGAAAAGACGATGAGTTTAAGCAGGCTAGGGCGGCGCTGACTCAATGCATTTACGAAAATTTTCGGTAGCTTAGGTTCCCGTTTACATAAATCAACGAGTGGTAGTTTTGTTGCTTATGCGCAGTGACCGAGTTTGGAGGCATATGAGTCGGCACACGAATGGTCCATTGAGGGTGCTCAGTTACGCGACAACATGAGCGCGACACTAGTAGGCGGAAGATCTACGGTGCTGAACCAGTTGATATTGGAAGTTGATATGCTCAAGAGCTCTCCGCACTTGTAGAGAAGGTCTGCGCCTCTCCCGTTTATTTCAGCTAATGTGTGAGAGGTTTATATGTCGGCGCTTGTTCTAAGTATTTGGCACTAAGTATTTGGCATTAAGTATTTTGCACTATGACTGCGGGCCCTCTTAGCTCCGCCGTCGAAACAATATGTCTTCGTAGTGTGTGGGATACGCGTCGTTCTGGCGGTCTGCAAAATAGTACTCTAAGGTTTTGTTAATCACTGGGAAGGCCAGTTCGTCCCAAGGAATATCTGATTCGTCGAATAGTGCTACTTCTAGAGATTCGCTGCCACTGCTGAAATCCAAGTCTGTTAATTTGGCGCGGAAAAACATATAGACTTGAGAAATGTGCGGCAAGCTAAAGATAGTATAGAGGTGCATATCTTCAAGCCGAGCATTGGCTTCTTCTGTTGTCTCTCTGGCGGCACCGACTTCCACCGTTTCACCGTTTTCGAGAAATCCAGCTGGCAGAGTCCAATAACCCTTTCGCGGCTCAATTGCCCGCTTACACAAGAGTACCTTGTCTTGCCAAATCGGTAATGTTCCAGCGATAACCTTAGGATTTACGTAGTGAATAGTTGCACACCCTGTGCAAACTGAGCGTGGGCGTGTATCACCTTCCGGGACTATTTGTTCAGCGGCTTCGCCGCATTGGCTGCAAAATTTCATAAATCTACTATACCCTTGCTCGGATGCTTGAGGGCAGGTAAAGGTAAAAACATTTTTCTTTTTTTGCGAAATTTGTCGTGTAACCCTCGTTCGGCTCTCTCTCTGGTCTCTTTTGTCAGATTTGCTTTGTCAGAGTTGCGATAAAACATTCACTTCAAATGGAGTATTGGCACCAGCTTCATTACCATGTCGTCTGAATTTAATTTAGGGGAGTTAGGGGTGTTATATCAATTAGGTGACCTCAAGGTGCGTGCGGAAGGTGATTATTGGGTAGCTGATAATGCCGTAGTACTTGGTAATGTATTGCTTAGGCAAGATGCCAGTGTTTGGTTTAACGCGGTTTTGCGCGGCGATAATGACCTTATCACTATAGGCGAGGGTTCCAACATTCAAGATGGTTCGGTACTCCATACAGACCCCGGGTATCCGTTGACGATTGGCGCTCATGTGACAATTGGTCATAAAGTTATGCTACATGGCTGCGACATAGGCGAGGGCTCGTTAATAGGTATCAATGCGGTTGTGTTAAACGGCGCGAAGATTGGCAAAAATTGCATTATTGGCGCCAATGCGTTGATTACTGAAGGCAAAGAAATTCCCGATAACTCTATGGTTATGGGGTCTCCAGGCAAGGTTGTGAAAACTTTAACCGATGAACAAGCCGCTGGTATTCGAGTGGGTGCAGCGCACTACGTTGAAAATGCTCGTCGCTTTCGTGAGCAGCTAAAGGCCCAGCCACAAGCGGTGTCAAGTAGAGAGAGCTAATGACTAAAGTGACTGAATCTGAGCAAATAACCTCAGCGGCAATATCTGTAGGCACGCCTCTTTCGCCTTCAGCGACCAAGGTTATGATGCTGGGTAGTGGTGAGTTAGGTAAGGAAGTGGTTATTGAGCTGCAGCGTTACGGCGTTGAAGTCATTGCCGTGGACCGCTATGCCAATGCACCGGCTATGCAGGTGGCGCATAGAAGCCATGTTACCGACATGCTCGATGGTGATGCTCTACGCGGTGTTATTGAGTTGGAAAAACCAGATTTGGTGGTGCCTGAGATAGAAGCCATTGCTACCGCCACGTTGGTCGAACTTGAAGCCCAAGGGCTAAATGTTATTCCAACAGCCAAGGCGACTAAGTTGACTATGGACCGGGAGGGCATTCGTTGCCTTGCCGCCGAAGAGTTGGGCGTTAGGACTTCTCCGTACAAGTTTGCCGACAGCGAGGCCGATTATCTTCAGGCGGTTGAAGAGATTGGTTTTCCCTGTGTGGTTAAGCCTGTCATGTCCAGTTCTGGCAAGGGGCAAAGTACTCTGCGCAGCCAAGACGATGTTCAAAGTGCCTGGACCTATGCCAAGGAAGGTGCGCGGGGTACGGGCGGTAAGGTCATTATTGAAGGGTTCGTTGATTTCGATTACGAGATAACCCTACTCACCATTCGACACAGAGATGGCACCAGTTTTTGCCAGCCAATTGGTCACCGCCAAGAGGGCGGGGACTACAAAGAGTCGTGGCAACCACAGCCCATGAGTTCTAAAGCGTTACTTGAGAGTCAAGAAATTGCACAGAAAGTCACAGGTGCCTTAGGCGGCTTGGGGCTATTTGGTGTTGAATTCTTTGTCAAAGATGACTTGGTGTATTTTTCTGAAGTCAGTCCCAGACCCCACGATACTGGTTTAGTCACGCTCATTAGTCAGGATTTGAGTGAGTTTGCGCTGCATGCCAGAGCCATATTAGGCCTGCCTATTCCAGCCATTAAGAATCACGGACCCGCAGCTTCAGCAGTTATTATTGTTGAGGGCAGTTCAAGCCAGGTGTCTTTTGGCAATTTGCATCAAGCGTTGTCGCAAGAAGATACTCAACTGCGGTTGTTCGGTAAGCCTGAGGTAGAGGGCGAGCGGCGCATGGGAGTGGGCTTGGCGCTGGGTGAGAGTACTGATGAGGCGCGAGAGAAGGCTTTTGCGGTGGCTAATGCTGTGGAGATAGTTCTTTAGCAGCACTTTAGATGCTTTTATAGGCTGGCCGGTAGGGTCAGTCTTTATAATGCGAAAGTGGTGGGCAGGGCGGTTAGAGGCTTGCAAAATTTGTGATTCGATTTATAGTTCTGGGATGGCATATCACCGGCTAGACATAAAGTTTAAATTGTCTAACGCAAAAAGCCCTTTGGCTTCTGCGTCTTTCGCCGTTGCCTGCAATTTGCTGCTCGGCAACCTTCTTTCTAGCCTCCTCCTAAATGTTTTGGAACTGCTGCCGGTTACTCGGCAAAAATTCTAAACCCCAGGGTATAAGTCCCACCCCAAAAAAAATCTCATCAAATCCGACAGCGAGGCCGTTGTTGGGTAATATACTGAGGCTTTTACAGCATAAGATTTATCCGCCAGAGTGTATTGCTCTGCGTGAGCGTAAAAGTCGAAAGAAAATGGAACGAGTTCTTAGGACCAAATCATGAGTCATCAACCTCAAAGCGGACGCGCCATAGGCGTTATGCCATTTAGCAAATACTCAGCTTTTAAGCCGATCGATTTACCTGACCGTCAATGGCCGAGCAAAATCATTCAACAAGCACCCCGTTGGTGCAGTGTGGATCTCAGAGACGGTAATCAAGCTCTAATAGACCCCATGAACGTAGATGAAAAATTGCGCCTTTGGGACATGCTCTTAGAAATAGGTTTTGCCGAAATAGAAGTAGGCTTTCCCGCAGCATCTCAGCCAGACTTTGACTTTATTCGCCGGATTATTGACGAAGACAGAATTCCTGAAGGTGTGAGTATCCAAATCCTTTGTCAGGCGCGTGAAGAATTAATTAAGAAGTCCGTTGAGGCGCTTGAGGGTGCACCTAGTGTCATTTTTCACCTTTATAACTCCACGTCAGAGTTACAGAGGCGAGTTGTCTTTGGGATGGATCGTCAGGGCATCATAGACCTCGCTGTTCAAGGCACCGAAATGGTCCGGGAGGGGTTGAAGGATTTTGACTCAAATGTAATTTTCGAATATTCACCAGAAAGCTTTACCGGCACTGAACTAGATTTTGCCTCCGATATTTGCACGGCAGTAGCCGATACTTGGGGCGCAACTCCTGAAGAACCCATGATTATTAATCTGCCAAGTACAGTGGAAATGGCTACGCCTAATATCTACGCGGATCAGATTGAGTGGTTTTGTCGCAACTTTCCGCGTCGTGACAGTGCGGTAATCAGTTTGCATACCCACAATGACAGAGGCACCGGCATTGCAGCTACAGAGCTTGGTCTTATGGCCGGAGCTCAACGTGTAGAGGGCACTTTGTTCGGTAACGGTGAGCGCACAGGTAATTGTGATCTGATTACCATGGCAATGAATATGTTTAGCCAGGGTGTTGATCCAACTTTAGATTTTCGCGCAATGCCAAAAATTCGTGAAACTGCTGAAGCTGTAAACAAGCTTGCCGTGCCTGAAAGGCACCCCTATGCAGGTGACTTGGTATTTACCGCGTTTTCTGGCTCTCACCAAGATGCCATTAAAAAGGGTATTTCAAAGGTGGATCGCAGTAGTTGGGAAGTGCCTTATTTGCCGATAGATCCAGAAGATGTGGGCAGCTCGTATAAAGAAACCGTTCGCGTTAACAGCCAATCTGGGAAAGGCGGCGTGGGGTTTTTGTTAGAAGAAGTGTATGGGGTTACCCTGTCTAGAGAATTGTTGGTTGAATTCAGTGGCGTAGTGCAGGGCATGACCGAAAAGCTTGATCGTGAGATTAAGCCAGAAGAAATTTACCAATCGCTACTGTCCACCTATGTGGTAGACCAAGCGCCGTATAAATTGATCGACTACGATTTGTTGCCAGGCCGAGATGATGATCAACGCTGTGTGGCTCGAATAGAAGTTTCTGACAGTATCGTCACTATTGATGGGCAAGGTTCAGGGCCAATCGAAGCGTTTGTAAACGCGATGGTGGAAACGCTGAACGAACCACTGGTTGTTGTCGGCTACCAAGAAACAGCTGTTGAAGGCGGTAGTGATGCTCAGGCAATTTGTGTGTTAGCAGTGGAAGATCCAGATGGTCAGGGCCGAAGCTACGGTATAGGCCTTAGTCGCAATACTGTTACCGCAGGCTTGAATGCAATAATTTCGGCAATAAATAGACGTTGGTCTAAGGATTAGGCCTAGCCTCTAGGGACTGCGAGTAGCAACGAGCAAATTAGACGGGGCCTTTATGGCTCCGTTTTTTTTTGCATTTAGTCTGCGGTTTTCGGCTTAGATTTTAAAACTGAGAGGATCAAGTTTGCTCAGTTGGCATTTGGCGTATCTTCAGTGCCTTGATCATGTTGTCTTTGATTTGCACAGTTTCAATTTGATAGTGACCCACTTGCAAGCAGAGGTTAGACTCAGGCAAGGTTTCTAAGTGTTCTAAAACAAAACCGTTGAGTGTCTTAGGTCCGTCTATAGGTAAATCCCAGCGCAGTGCGCGGTTTATGTCGCGCAATACCGCCATACCATCAATCAAATAACTGCCATCTTCTTGGGCTGATATTTCTGGGTTGTGGGCGGCAAAGTCGCTGGTAAATTCGCCAACAATTTCTTCAAGAATGTCTTCTAGAGTCACGATACCCTGTATATCCCCATACTCATCCACAACCAACGCGAATCGTTGCTTTTCTTTTTGGAAATTCAATAGCTGAGTGTGTAAGGGCGTTGCTTCGGGGACAAAGTAGGGTTCTCTTGCTAGCTGCAGAAGGTCAGCTTTAGTGAACTCTTCTACCTGAACTAAACGCGCCAATCTGCGTAAATGCAAAATACCGAGAATATTGCCGAAATTGTCTTTATAGATAGGCAATAAAGTATGTTGGCTGGCTGCAGCAATGGTCAGGATCTCGTTGATATCATCATCAATATCAATTGCTACAATTTCGCTACGTGGCACCATGATATCGTTAACGGTGACAGATTCTAGGTCCAGTATACGGCCTAACATTGTTTGTCGTTCGCCAACGGATTGTCCGCCTTCGCTGACCACAGTTTTTAGCTCGTCCTTGGTTAATTGGTCGTCTTGGTCGTCCGCTTTGTTGAGAAAAGGGCGCACCAAAGCGTTGCTGAAAGCATTAACAAAAACGACAGCGGGGTGGAATAAGCGCTGCAAAGGTTCCAATATATAGACAGCTTTAAATGCCCAGCTCTCGGGTTTTTCTGCGGCTAGCGTTTTGGGCGCCACTTCGGCAAAGATCAGAAAGACAAGGGTTAAAACCCAAGGCGCTAACAAAACGCCTGTATCGCCAAATAGGTTGAAGCCAATAATTGTTGCTACGGTTGCTGCGGAAAAGTTGACCAGATTATTGCCAACAAGAATGACTCCAAGTAGACGATCTTGTCTGTCCAGCATGCGGCTGGCTTTCTTTGCACCGCGGTGCTTGTTTTTGACTAAATGCTTAAGTCGATATTTATTCAGCGCCATCATGGCGGTTTCTGTGCCCGAGAAGTAGGCCGAAAGCAAAATCATGATAGCGATAGCTAAAAATAGATAACCAATAGGGACGTTGTTCATATCCATAATTATAAGAGGTATTCCAAAACAAATTTGCTGCCGAAGTAACCCAGCACGAGCAGCGCAAATGCGGCCAAATTCCAGCGTACAGCGGTAACGCCGCGCCAGCCGAATACGTGATGACCAACCAAGAAGCTTGCATAAACTAACCAAGAAAGACTGGTTAAAATAGTGTGGTGGGTGAGGCGCTGACTCAACATGTCTTCAAGAAAAATTAGTCCGGTGACAATAGATAAGCTTAATAATGCTAAACCGATCCATAGCATAGACAAAAGCAAATGCTCCATGGTTTCTAACGCCGGCAGCAACCCGTAGAGGCCTTTGCGTGGTTGTTTGAGGCGGCGCTCTTGCAGTGCCAACAGTATTGATTGCAGCGCTGCGGTCATTAAGGCTGTATATGCGCTGATGGAGAGCAGGATGTGCGCGACTTGAGCGGTGCTTAGTTCAAGGGGAGCAATGTTTCCTGGGTCAATGAGGTTTAGGCAAAGCAGGTTGAAGATGCTGATGGGAAACAATAATAGGAAAATGTTGTTTACAGGTAGTTTGGTACTACTCGCAGCGACAACGAATACCATAACCACGGCAACTAAATTGCTGACGCCAATGAGACTTAGCGAAAATCCATTTTCACCGGTAAGTGCGTTTATGCAGGCAAAGCCATGCCCAATGAGGGCGGTCAAAGTTAGCCAGGGAAGAATGCCGACCGTATTTGTCGAAAGGTTTGTAGGGGAGGCGTCTAATGACTCTGCGAGATCTAAATCCTCCGGTTCGTTGCTGGAGTTTGCCGCACGCCAAAGAATGGCGAAACCCAAGGCGTAAAAAAATATCGCAGTTAAGGATGCGAGGAGTGTCAGATCGTACATTTGCAAACCTGAGTGACCTCGGTTTCAGTCGCGATGTTGATAGCGTTTTACATTGGCTAATTGGAGGTGAAGTTTGGCATAACCATGTGCTCCGGTGAAGGGCTAAGAATGGTTTCGTTGCCCGAGGTGGTGTTTTGGTATGCCACGAACATAGGCCTTGCTAATTTGCCTTGCAGTCGCATTTTTTAGACAGCTCTGCAAAATTCCTTTGCAAACAGTGCATGTTGTTAACGCCATCGTGGATACATCGCGCTATAATATCTCCCTCGTTTTATTGGACCTATAACAAAGTCATGTTTGAGAGCCTTTCTGATCGCCTTTCCCAAAGTCTTAAGCAGATTACGGGCAAGGCTCGCCTGACCGAAGATAATATTTCCGGTGCCCTTCGTGATGTACGTACGGCGCTTTTGGAAGCCGACGTTGCACTACCCGTTGTTAAAGACTTTATCGACCAAGTAAAGATCAAAGCGATTGGTTTAACCGTAGCTACTGCGCTGAATCCTGGCGAAGCCTTTATCAAGTTAGTGCACGCCGAATTGGTTCAGGTCATGGGCGAAGCGAATACCGCGCTAGATTTAACCACAACACCGCCCGCGATCATTTTGATGGCTGGACTACAGGGCGCTGGTAAAACCACTACAGTGGCCAAATTGGCGCGTTTTTTACAAGAACGCGACAAGAAAAAAGTAGCCGTAGTCAGCGCCGATGTTTATCGGCCCGCAGCTATCGCACAGCTAGAAACCCTAGCGGGAGAGGTTGGCGCGCAATTTATAGCGTCTAGCAATGAAGAAAAACCTCTAGATATTGTTAATCGCGCCGTTGTTGAAGCAAAGGCCCAATTGGCTGACGTGTTATTGGTCTGTCTCTTATACACATCTGACGCTGCCGACGAAT
>OJFS01000454.1_pt1 | contig 16011 bp, 12 predicted proteins | sample 1594231 | NCBI WGS metagenome assembly OJFS01 (sample SAMN05416847, study PRJEB24817) | seawater metagenome | isolation source: Sea water | place: Canada:Atlantic | collected 2013-07
GGTTTAGATAAGCCCTTAATCAAACGGTTACTGGCCCTTAAAATCTGCGTCTCTCTTTTCCATAAACGACGCCATGCCCTCTTTGAAATCGTCGGATTGAAATAGCGGTAGTAGCTGCAAAAACACATGGTGCACGTGGTCGTTGAATGTTTCGTTCATGCTCATACGCATCATGCGTTTAGAAGACTGTACGGCCAGCGGTGCCATAGAGGCAATTTGTTTGGCCATTTCCAGTGCGCGAGCGCCCACTTCATTATTGTTTACCACATGGGACACAAGGCCCATTTCTTCGCATTCTGATGCAACCAAAGTTTTGCCGGTAAAAATAATTTCGCTGGCTTTTGACCAGCCGATTAGCCTTGGCAAAATCCAAGTGCCACCGGACTCTGGTACCACGCCTCGAGCGGTAAATGCTGCGGCCAGTTTTGCGCTATCTGCCATTATTCTAATGTCGCAACCCAATGCCAAATCCATACCGTAACCGGCAGCGGAACCATTAAGCGCTGCTATGGTAGGGGTGTCGATATTGTGCAACACAGTGGGTGGCGTGTTGCGCAGATCCAGTGTGGTAGGACTTCTGCGCTTTTTGTTCGCTAGATTGTTGGTAATGTCGCTGCCGCGTAAATCCAACCCCGCGCAAAAGAATTTGCCCGTGCCCGTGACAATGATGGCGCGTACATCAACGTCGTGGTCAGCAGCTAACAGCAACTCGCTAAATTTATGCAGCATAGCGCCAGAAATAGTGTTCTGTTGATCTGGTCGGTTGAAGGTGATGGTGGCCACATGATCCTCTACTTTATATAGCATGGCGTCATCTTCATCGCTTATTGCAGAGTTATGGTCCGTGGATGTGCTGGTCATAGTTCGCTCCAGTTAGAATTTTTGAGTAGATTGGCAAAGAATTCATAGGCTTTGCACAAATGCCGTTGGGCTGACGCACAGCCCGCGACGTTGTTTTTACTTAGCCTTGCGTTCGGGCATTTTTTCTTCGCTAATGGCATAGCCCGCTTCAGTGGGTATGCATAGGTAATTGCCGTCTTCGCGCTTTTCTGTCCAAGGCAATACCGGTACCACTGTGCTGTTCAGTGTTTCGCTAATGGCTTCTTCAGGGCTGTGCCAAGTTGCTAGCTTTTCTAAATTACGCAGCGTTGGAAAAATAATTGTGCGCTTGCCTTGCGCTTCTTCCTGCACTGCATCGGCAGGTGAAATCCAGACGGAATCTACAGACTCGTAACCGTCATGTATGGCTAGGTGATCGGCGGGCGCTAGCGCAAGGTAAAAGTGGGTGTCAAAGCGCTTGGGCATCATTGGGGGTGTAATCCAATGGGCAAAATGGGTTAACTCGTCGCAGGCTAAAACAAGGTTTTGTTCCTGCAAAAAGCCGATAAGTGAAACATCTCCTTTGTTCATGGGTTCACGAAATTCTTGTAGCGAAGCAAGTCTTTGGCCAGTGATAATGCTGTTTGAGCCTTTTTCTCTCGCCAATAGAATGCCGCACTCTTCAAATGCTTCGCGGATGGCGCTAACTTGGGCTGCACGCGTGTCTGCGTCGGTATTTGCACCTTCTAAATAGGGGATCAAATCTTCAGCAAAATCTTGAGGATCTGCTTTACCGCCGGGAAAGACCAATGCCCCGGAGGCAAAGTCAATTTGGTGGTTGCGTACCACCATGAAAACTTCTAGGTCGCTGGTACCTTGCCTGAGTAGCAAGATGGTTGCGGCTGGTTTTGGCGCCGGTGCGGTTGCAGATACGTCGGACATTTGATTCCCCTTAAAAATAGTCGACTACGCGCTTCTGTGCGCAAATTCCTAGCCAAAATATGCCGTGCCCGGCATTTATAGTTATAGTTATAGTTATAGTTCTGTTCTAACTTTTTTACAGTTCAATTATGGCACTTTTGCTTTGCCGACCCTTGCGCTGATCGGGCGCAATATAGCTGCTCCCAATAAATCATCGTTGATCGGTTGTTACTAAATTTGGCCAAACATCACCAAGCTGGCGTTGGTGGCCAAATATAAATGCAACGACGGATGTTCGCTTATGTTCGGGCCTATGGCAAACTTAACGTTGGTGTCGCCATCACGTCAGTGGGTCTAATTTCTAAGGGAAGGATCCAACGACTTTGTGGTTAGTTGGCATTCTGAATCTAGTCCAATATTTGAATTAATAGCCTATGCCTCTTATTCTAACGATCTTAGTTACTCTTGTTGTCATCATTTACGTGCGATCAAATAAGCGTGCCAAGCAGCAGTGGCTGACTACGCTAGATTTGCCGGGACGTTGGGTTATGCAAACTGCTGAGGGTTACTTGCAACTCCAAGGTGGTCTCAGTGAAGGTACCTTCACTATGCAGGCGGAAGAAGATCTGCAACAAGTGCGCGCCGGTAGCTGGCATTTCTCTGGCAATTTGTTGGTGTTATCCACCCAAACCGGGCAGCGCAGCTTTAAGGTCAATTTCTTTCGCGCTGGGGTTTTGAGTCTAGAAGACCCAGGTGGCACGGCAATGCTCTATCACAAGGCAGCATCCAACGTAGTACCTATTGGCACTAGCTAACCAGCCTTCTCAAATACCTAAACTAGATACCTTAACTAGATACCTACATAAGCACTTAAATTAGCTACGCAGGTGCGAAAACAAACAATGTTAGACGAACGCGTTAACACAGAAAAAGAAGGGGAAGGTTTTGAAAACCACTACTGATCCAGTTGCTGGAAAAGATCTAATGCAAGATGTCTTGAGCCGTATTTTAAAAATATTGCCGGTCATGCCTACGATTGATTGGAGCGTCAGCACAGCAGCTGTATGGCAGCGGGGGCGATGGCAATCTGATTTTGTTGGATTTCCTGAAACCCAAACCCAAGCGCTTGATGATTTGCTCCACATTGATGCCCAGAAACAATCGTTACAGCTCAATACGGCACAGTTTGTTGCCAGTCTTCCAGCTAATAATGCTTTGCTTTGGGGTGCCCGTGGTGCGGGTAAGTCTTCGCTGATACATGGTTTGTTGCAAGAATATGCCAAAGATGGGCTGCGCCTGGTGGAGTTGCGTAAAGACGAGTTACAGGAATTATCGGAGATTGTGGCGCGCCTGAGTGCCGAGCCTTATCGCTTTATTGTTTTCTGCGATGACCTGTCATTTGAAGAAGACGATGCCTCCTACAAAATTCTTAAGAGTGCGTTAGAGGGTTCGGTGTTTAAGGGTGCTGCAAACGTTATTTTTTATGCCACTTCAAATAGACGCCATTTGTTGCCCGAGCGTGGTAGCGACAATAGCAAAAGCGGTTTGGTTGACGGTGAGCTGCATCATGGAGAAGCGGTTGAAGAAAAGATCTCGCTATCCGATAGGTTTGGTCTGTGGCTGTCATTTTACCCTTTTCGCCAAGAAGCCTATTTGGACATGGCAGAAGTGTGGGTACACAGGTTGGTTGCCGACTATGACGCTAGTCAAATTGATAAGGAAGAATTTCGACGTGAAACTTTTCGCCAAGATGCGCTGCGCTGGGCTTTGGCCCGGGGCGTGCGCAGTGGCCGCACAGCTTCACACTTTGCCCGGCATTGGGTCGGACAAAAGCTGCTCGATGAAAAAACGGGGCAAGACGCCAGCGACGCTAATTAAGTCGTCGCCCTTATACCCATATTTGCGCAAAGAAAAAATTCAGCCAAAGAATCCAAAGATCGAAAAACCAAAGATCAAAAAATCAAAGATCGAAACAAACATCGGCGCCAATAGGCGACAGTAGGAATAGATAAATGAATCGCTATCTCTTGGCGCTTGTCGCCAGCATGATTTCTTATGGCTTTGCTCATGGGGACACAGTGGTTGTTGAAAACGGAGATGTCTTAACCGGTAAAGTGGATAGCATTGCGGGTGGTCGGTTGGTTTTATCAACCACCTACGCGGGCAATGTGGTCATCGATATGGCGGCAATTCGGCAATTAGAAACCGAAGGCAGCTATAACTTACGGTTGCGTGATAAACGCCTTGTCGGTCGACTATCTGTTGTGGAGGGAATGCCTGTGGTTGCAACTAAAATGGCCAATATACCCTATGAAATCATAGATTTACGTGTTGTTAGCCAGAGTAATTTAGCAGTAAGTTCTTTGGCCAGCGAATGGAACTCCCGGGTCGATCTAGCGCTGGCGCTATCGTCTGGCAACTCAACAGCTGAAAGCTTCAATACTTTGATTGAGTCAGATTTTAAACAAGATAAAACAGCCCATAAGATTACCTTGTTGGTCAATACTGAAGACAGCGAGGGGCTCAAGACCAAAGACCAACTGGATTTTGACTACGGATTTAAGCTGTTTTTGTCCGATCAATGGTTCAGTGCCGCTAACGCAGAATATTTTAGTGATCCAATAAAAGATGTAGATCAGCGCATTAGCGTAGGTATTGGCGCCGGTTATCAGTTTGTCGATAATAGTTTTGGGGCGCTGTCTACAGAACTAGGTCTTAGCGCGGTGCAAGAACAGTTAGACGGCGACGATGAGGTGAATCCGGCTATTAGGTGGGGTGTAGACTATAACCGCTATTTTCTCGCCAAGAGCATTGAGCTCTTTCACCGTCAGAGTTTGTTGATTATTCCGGATGATGACCGTGGTCAAGTGTTGTCCAGCTCTACAGGTGTGCGCTTCGCGCTAAATCATCGAATTGATACCGCGTTTCGTGTGGACCTCAATTACGAAACGGATCCCATTCCCGGAAATGAAAAAGCGGATACCACCTATACTTTGGGTTTAGGCGTCCGTTTTTAGAAAAAAAGCGCTCTAATTTCGGCTTCATGCAAATTCATGCAAAATAGATACAGCGATTACTTGACGTGCGCCGGTCTGGTTCATAGAATTCGCGCCTTCTCCAGAATGCAGAAATGCGAAGTATCTGAAGAAGACCAGTCCCCATCGTCTAGAGGCCTAGGACTCCGGGTTTTCATCCCGGCAACAGGGGTTCGACTCCCCTTGGGGACGCCATATTGAGAAGCCCTCTAAGACTTATGTCTTAGAGGGCTTTTTCATTTCTGGGTCCGCATTATTGTCTACTCGAATGAGGCGAATGCCCTCGTTTATCCTAGCGAAGTAATACCCACCGCGGTCATTCTTGGCTACCGTTGCGAATGATCTGAATATAGCCCCGTACGCCCTTGGCAAAATTCGCCACGGATATTTTTTCATTGGTGCCGTGAAAGCCGGTGAGATCTTCTGCAGCTAAAATAAACGGATTAAAACGGTAGGCGTTATCTGCCACCTGCCCATAGTGTTTACTGTCAGACCCAGCAATCATTAGCCCAGGTGCCACGGCGATATCGCCGTAAACCTCACGCATGCTCTGAGCAATATCTGCATAACCCTTGGCATTCCAATCCGATACCGCAGAGGCATTGATGCCACCTCTAGCGCGCACGCTGATGGTGTCGCTGGCTACAAGTGCCGTCACGTAGTCTTCAATACTCTGCTTATTATCTCTTGGGTGAATTCTAAAGTTGACCGTGGCAATGGCCTCTATAGGTAGGACATTCGTCTTCACGCTGCCAGACAACATGGTCGGCGCGGTAGTGGTGCGCAGCATGGCGTTGGTGGTGGCTGAGGCACTGAGTTGTTGGTCTATCACTGGGCCGAATAGCCATTGGTTGGCGAAGAGGCCGCGCATAGTGAAGGGCATGTAACGGCTAACATTGTCGAACATCTCAGTGCTCAGCCCGCCCAGTCCGCCGGGTACCGGATTGTCTTGTAGTTTGGTGATGGCTTTGGCTAAGTCGCTCACCGCGTTGTTCTGAGGTGGCATTGAGGAATGGCCGCCGGGGGCGGTGGCGACAATATCAAGGGTAATGCTGCCTTTCTCTGCCACATTAATAGACGCCATCAACGCATCTAGGCCGGGGAAAATGCCGTCGAAAACAAAGGAACCTTCGTCCAGTGACCACGCCAATTGAACGCCTTGTTCTTTAAGCAGTGCGGTTATCGCCCCGGCGCCATTGCGGCCACCAATTTCTTCATCGTGACCAAAACTCAAGTACACGGTGCGCTGAGGTTGAAAGCCTTGTTCCAGTAAGTAGGTGACGGCTTGCAAAATACCAACAACACCGCTCTTGTCATCGAGTGCGCCTCGGCCCCAAATGACACCATCAACAATGTTGCCTGAGAAGGGCGGCTGCTGCCATTTTGTCTCAGAACCTGGAATAACCGGAACAACATCATAGTGGCCGGTGAGTAAAATTGGCTTAAGGGCGTCATTAGCACCTTGCCATTTGTAAAGCATTGACTGATTCACTAACTTAAGTGCTAAGGCTTCATTGAGTTGCGGGTAAGTGGCGACGGCCCAGTCTATAAAGTTGCTGAATTCAAGGTTTTGCTTACCTTTTGATGCCTGGTAAGAAACAGTTTTGAAGCGTATGGCGGCGGCAAGATTGGCTGCCAGCTTTGCCTCGTTTAATTGAATATTCACTTGGGCTACGTCACTGTAGGGCGGTGGCGTATGGTTTAAAGTACGAATGATAACAATTGCGCCGATGGCAATGATCACAGTTACTAGGGCAACTGCTGTGTTTCGGATAAGTTTTTTCATGGTTACAGTCCTCTCCTGATCCCTCTTACTTACTTAGCGCATAGCATTTCTGAAAATGTATTTTGCAACGATATTTTTGCCTAGCGCCACCTTGCTCCCAGCCTGCGCCGGTTACAACATTTGGGTTGTTTGTTTGTGTTACACATTTTGTTAATGGTTTTAGCACATCGGTTATACTCGGTTTGTCTGGTGGAGATAATCTACCATTAGGCAAGGCCTAGTTTTGATAGTGCTTACTTTCTGCTAGGAGTAATGTTTGCAGGAAGTATCATTGAGAGCTAAGCATGTCGGAAGAAACAAGCATTGAGCAAACTGGCGGCGTTTCCAACGTTTCCAACGTTTCCAACGTTTCCAACGTTTCAACGCCGATACCTGACCCGACTCTGGGGCGGGATCCTGTTCGCATACCCTTCAAATTTCATGGTGACGGAGGCGAATTTTTTCGCATATGGATCGTCAATATTGTCCTATCTATTTTGACCCTAGGCATTTATTCCGCTTGGGCAAAGGTACGCACAAAACGCTATTTTTACGGCAATACTGAATTAGACGGCGATCGCTTTGACTATTTGGGTGATCCTGTAGCTATTTTGGTAGGCCGCATACTCGCTATAGTGCTGTTGGTGTTTTATCAAGCCTTGCTTGGCTTTGCGCCGTCATTTTTCAGTGGGCTTATTGGCTTGCTTTTCCTTGCCGCATTGCCTTGGGTCATTTATCGAGCGTTACGCTTTAATGCGCAAATGAGTAGCTGGCGTGGTATTCGATTTGGTTTCGATGGCGGCTGGGTTGGCGCAGCTAAAGCTTACCTGCTGTGGCCTTTATTTGGCCTTGTGACGCTAGGGTTTGGTATGCCATACGCCTGGTTCAAGCAAAACCAATATCTGCTTTCTAATTACCGATTTGGCGCCTCTACAAGCACCTCCACCACTGAGCCAAATGATTTTTATTTGGTGGCGTTAGCGGTATTTGGTTTTGCCAGCTTTGGCGGCTTAGTGCTTTTTGGATTCACATCTTCCCTCGGCTTTAATGGCATGGCATCTGACGGTGAATTTAATTTTGATGCACTTTTTGCGCTAGGCGGTTTGTTCGCTGGCGCGCTCTATTTCGTTTTTTACGTCATGATTTTCGCGGTGTATGAGGCTCGGTATTTTTCTACTGTTTACAACAATATTGAGATTTCTGGCAACTATGTGGGCACCAGTGTGTCAATTGTTGGGCTAGGTAGGATTGTCGTTGGCAATGCAGTTCTAATGCTTGTAACCCTTGGCCTTTATTACCCGTGGGCGCGGGTGCGAATGACACAATATTTGCAAGATAACCTCTGGATAGATGCAGTTGATTTGGATTCGTTTGTAGCCAAGTCCAGCGATGGTAATGATCCTCTTGGTGAGGAAATTGGCGAAGCCTTTGACATTGGTATAGGTCTATGACGGTTCTCACCGGCACTTATTATGATGGTGAGAGTAGTCGCGGACATGCAGCGACGCTGCAAGTGTCCCGTTTGCAGGCGGTATTGGCCTATGCGGATCAGAGCATCCAGATAGATCCAAATAGTTTAGAAGTTGAAGCTGCGCTGGGGCGCATGCCACGTAAAATAACCTGGCAGAGCAATGATTTTTTTGCTGCGGATGCCACCATTGAATTAGATCAACTGATTGGGTCTATAGGTAGAAGTTCAATGATGGATTGGGTGGCAGGGCTAGAAAAGCGCGGAGGTGTAATTATTGCCGCAACACTTGGAACGCTTCTTTTTATCCTTGGATTTGGTATTTATGGCGTGCCTAAAATAGCTGAAGCCGCAGCTTATATTTTACCGCAAGGCTTCAGCGCGCAACTTGCCACGTCGACGTTAGAAAAGTTGGATTTTGGGTTGGATGAATCAGCGTTGTCTGATGAGCGCCAAGCGCAGCTACAAGCCTATTTTCTCTCTAGGGGCGCAGTAGATGAACTGTACTTTCGTCATGCTCAAGGTGTGGGCGCAAACGCTTTTACGTTGAGTCAGACCACAGTGGTGTTTACAGACGGCCTTGTACAACTCACCGATGATGATGATGAGCTATTGGCCGTGTACTTCCACGAGTTAGGCCATGCCAGGTTGTTGCATGTTGAGCGATCAATTTTGCAGAGTGTGGCTTGGGCGGCGGTATTAACTATGATCACCGGAGATGTAGGCGGAGTGGGTGAACTGGTGTTGGCGCTGCCATTGACCTTGGGTCAGGCCGCTTATTCGCGCAAGCATGAGCGTGAAGCAGACGAATTTGCCATTGGCGAGCTCAAGTCTCTAGGTATATCGCCATTGAAATTAGCCGCTATGTTGGATCGGATCGAGGCCAGTCACAGTTTTTCTCATGAAGATGACCTATCAATTAGTTTGGACTTGAAAAGCACAGAAAGCACAGAAAGCACAAGCACTGGCCCGCAAGTTGAAGACCCAGCCAATGAAGATAGTCAAGGCGCTGATGTGAGCAATGCAGGAGAAGGTCTGGCTGAAAACCCAAATGATCCAAAAGACGAGGAAAGTAACTTTTCTAGAAGCTTGCTCGAGTTGCTGTCTTCTCATCCCATTACCTCTGAGCGTAAGGCCTATATTCGAGCCGCAGCCAAGGACAACTAGTCCTTTAGCTGGGGGTATTTACCCTCAGCGTCGAATTAGGTATGAGCTTCTTAAATATCCTGCCGCTAGTAACCATCAAAGGGTCACCGTAAACTGTTCGCACGTGTAAACGTCAATGATCCCGTGTTTTTATATTGGGGCATTGCGCTGGGGAGAGGGCACGCTGTGGCGTGTTGGTAGATGTAGCTAGAACAAGGGGATGAAGTTGAACAGTCAAATAGAACCTACTCAGGTTGATGTTGTCGTGGTTGGTGCGGGTTTTTCCGGGATGTACATGTTGCATCGATTGCGCCAGTTGGGTTTGAGTGTCCAAGTCTTAGAGGCTGGGAGCGATGTCGGCGGTACTTGGTATTGGAACCGCTACCCTGGTGCGCGCTGTGACGTGCCGAGCATGGAATACTCCTATAGTTTCTCTGAAGAGTTGCAACAAGAGTGGAATTGGAGCGAGATCATGGCTGCTCAGCCAGAGATTTTGCAGTATGCCAACCACGTAGCCGAGCGCTTTGATCTGCGCTCAGATATTCAATTTGATACGCGTGTAGCCAGCGCAGTGTTTGCACAAGACAACAAACGTTGGGATGTGAGTACCCAAGCCGGTGATAATTACAGTGCGCGTTTTTGCATTATGGCAACGGGCTGTTTGTCCGTGCCGAATACGCCAACCATTGCTGGCGCGGAAGATTTCGCAGGCGCCATTTATCACACCGGTAATTGGCCGCAAGAGGGCGTTGATTTCTCCGGTTTATCAGTAGGGATTATTGGTACTGGTTCCTCTGGTATTCAATCTATTCCAGTGATTGCTGAGCAGGCCAAACACCTAACCGTATTCCAGCGCACACCGAACTATACGATGCCTGCCCACAATGGACCTTTGAGTGAAGCGTTTCAGATAGAGGCGAAGAGAAACTACCCTGAAATTCGTGACGAACAGCGGGCCTCTCAAGTTGGCATTATTGGTTATGGGTTTGGCTTTGGTGGCGCTGAAAGTGTTGAACCAACAGATGAAATTCTTGCCACCACAGAAGCGCAGCGCATGGCCTTGGTAGAAGAGGAAGGGTTTGTCGCCATTCGTCGCTTCGCCGATGTGGCTACTGACCCGGACGCCAACGAATTGGCCTGTGAGATGTATCGTGCGCAAATTAAGCGCGTGATTAAAGATGACACAACCGCCGAGTCGCTGATGCCTAGAGACTATCCAATTGGTTGTAAGCGTCCGGTCATTGACACCGATTACTACGCAACCTTTAACCGTGAAAACGTTACCCTAGTGGACCTGCGCAAAGGCGGCATTGAACACATTCAGGCCAATGGCGTTAAAACAGGCCAGGGCGACTACGATTTTGATGTGCTGGTTTATGCCACCGGTTTTGATGCCATGACCGGTGCTCTGGGTAAGATAGATATTCGCGGCAAAAATAACACTGCGTTAACCGAGCATTGGGATGCAGGTCCTAGAACCTACTTGGGTTTGCAGGCCAGTGGCTTTCCAAATCTTTTCACAATCACCGGGCCGGGTTCACCTTCGGTGCTGAGCAATATGATTGTCTCAATTGAGCAACATGTAGATTGGATCAGTGACTGCATTGCCTATATGGATAAGTCAAAGTTGGCTACTATAGAGCCAACCCTAGATGCTGAAGATATGTGGATTGCCCATGTTAACGAGGCGGCTGAAGGTACAATGTTCACCGCAGCGTCCTGTAATTCTTGGTATTTGGGCGCGAATATTCCCGGCAAGCCGCGAATATTTATGCCTTATGTAGGCGGCGTGGGGACCTATCGAGAAACCTGCGACGCAGTTGCGGCTAACGGCTACGAAGGCTTTGTGCTCAGCGCGTCTTAGCTGCATTTTGGTCTTTATCTGCGGTCGTTGCGAGCGCTAAGTCTCGGATAAATATGGGTTTCTTTTTGGAATTCTGATTCTTTGCTGATCTAGCGGTATGTGCCGCTAGCTAATGGCGATCTAGTTCGGCTTATATATTTTTCTCTTAGGGGTGACGTTATTAATTCTAGAAATGGCTATTTGTTAGCGATCTCCTCTTGGTATGCAGCTTTTGGTATGCAGTCGGTGCTGTTTGCGTGGCTGGTAACAATAGTTTTACGCGAGAGCGCGGAGCGGGTTGGCTTGGCGCAGATGTCGGTATTGTTGCCAGGTCTGTTTCTAATTCTTATTGCCGGTGTTTTAGCTGATCGCGTAGGACAAAAACGTCAGGCCATATGGTCCCAATTGTTCGCCGCAGTGCTGCCACTTTTGTTGATCTGCGCGCTGTTGTTCGACGCGTTATCGTATCCGGTGATGATTGTTTATGCCTTACTCATGGGCATAGCCCAGGCATTTTTGACGCCGGCGAGGGATGGACTGTTGAACTTGGTTGCAGGGCAAAATGTTCAGCGCATGGTTATGCTGACTAGCCTTTGCCAGTTCGGCTTTCAAATTCTGGGTTACACCTTAGCCGGCTTTGCTGACTCAGTAGGCCCAATATATATCCTCAGTTTTCAGGCGGTTATCTTGCTCTTAGGCACTTGGGGGTTTTTCCGCTTGGGTGAAATTGGTCGCCCATTGGCGGTGGCAAAAAAAGATCGAGAGACAGTGCTCAAAGGTTTGCGGGAGGGGGCTTCCACAGTGTTAGGTAACCCAGTAATGCGGGCGGTATTGATTCAGAACATTGCTATGGGTTTCTTTTTTATGGGCAGCTTTATCGTTGCCTTTCCACTAGCAATACGAGAAGTGTTTGCCGGTTCCTCTGCTGACCTTGCAGCCCTTAATGCGCTGAATTCACTTGGCTTGGTTTTAACCATCTTAGTGCTGCTGCGAGTAGGCTATGTTTCCCGCGCCGGTCGTGCATTGATCCTAGCTCAAGGTATCGGCTCACTGGTGTTAATGAGTGCAGGCTTTGTCTCTAACCAAATAGTCTTTACGGGTCTGGTTTTTGTGTGGGGTATTTGCGGCGGACTTGCTATGCCCATGTCGAGAACGCTGTTGCAGCAGTTGGCACCGGCCAACCAACGTGGTCGGGTGATGAGTTTTTATGCGTTTTCCTTCATGGGCGCGGGTCCATTTGGCGCGCTGCTTAATGGCTACGTTTCGGATTTATATGGGCCTCAGCAAGCCATTATTTTTTCAGGACTTGGCATGATTATCGTTTTATTGGTCGTGACCTCAGTCAGTCCGCTTTGGCGCAATGTTATCATTGCCGACGAAGTGAAAGTCTCAGCTTGACTCAGTTTTAACTCTGGGTCCGACTAATTCATAGGATATTAAAGGATGCTCAGGCGGGAGTTTTTGCGCGCTAGCGGTTTGCTAATGGGCGGTTCAGTAACAGCCGGACTAATAGGTTGTGGTAGCGCGCCAGCGGTAAGCACAGGCCCAGTGCTGACATTGCAATCTGGTCAAGTCCAGGGGCAAGTGGTGGAGGGCGTGCATCGTTTTCTAGGTATTCCCTATGCCGATATTCCTTTCGGCGAGCAGCGCTTTCGCGCACCTGTCCCAAGAGCACCCTGGGCGGGGGTTTTTCCAGCAGATAGCTACGGTTTTGCTTGTCCACAGGCTGAGTTGATTCAACCTAGTACTCTGGGGTTAGGCGAAGACTGTCTTAACCTTAATCTATGGACGCCAGATCCAGCAGCAGGCGGTTTGCCGGTAATGGTTTGGGTTCATGGTGGTGATCAAGACACTGGCTCTGGTTCGCTGCCGGTTTACGATGGCAGCCACTTTGCCCGAGGTGGGGTGGTGCTGGTCACCTGTAATCGGCGTTTGGGTGCAGAAGGCTTTCTGTATTTAGAAGAGTTGATGGGTGATGGGGTAGGCCCTGGCAACCTGGGCGTTCTTGATCAGATCGAAGTGCTGCGTTGGGTGCAGGAGAATGTTAGTCAATTTGGTGGCGATCCTAACAATATCACTTTATTTGGCCATTCTAGTGGTGGTGCTGTGGTTCAGGCTGTGGTCGCAACGCCCGCCGCTAAGGGTCTTTTTCATCGGGTAATTGCACAAAGTGCCAGTCACGCTGCTCAGCGCCCAGAAAGTGCCAATGAAATTGGTCGCTATGTACTCGACCGTCTACAAGTAAAGTCTGGTGATATTCAATCTCTGCAAGAATTGCCGTGGAAGAATTTTACCGAGTTATCCAAAGACATAAATCAATTGGGTTTAGGCTACCCACAAGCCTATCTGCCGGTAATAGGTGAGGCCATGCCAGTGCATCCGGCTGACGCTGCGCACTCGGGATTTGGTTTAGGACTAGACTATCTAACCGGTACCTGTGCAGATGAGGCCGCGTTGCTCAATGGGCCGTCTGGCGCTATACCGTCTGGCGCTATAAAAGATGACCCATTATTTAAGCGAGTAGAGCAAGTGCTGGCAGTAGCAGGCGTTTCTTGGGCAGCATTAGTAGAGACCTATCGCTTCGCGCGCCCAGACCTGGCTGACCATGGCTTAGATTTAGCCATTATCAGCGATATATATTTTCGCGCTGCAACTATGCGCGTAGCCGAAGGTCACGCACTGCGTAGCAATAAGCGCACTTACACATACCTCTGCGACTGGAAGTCGCCATTATTAGTCGGTGCCACTCATGGCTTAGATTTAATGATGTTTGGCAATGGCAGTCCTCTTGTTGACGTTGCGGAATTAGCAACATCGGAGCCAGCCGCGAATTTTATGCGGCGCTCTTGGGTGAATTTTGCCAAGACAGGGGATCCAAGCAGCTCGGCTTTTACGTGGCCCCAATACGACGCAGAGTTTCGGCACACAGTTGCCATTAACGAGAGGCCCAGTGTTTTACAAGATCCATTTGTAGCTCAGCGAAAATTGCTCGGCAAAGTCATGACCGATAACTGGCAGTTAATGGGATTATAGATTGGATAGGGCGCGCTAAGAAATTGGGTGGGGTACGTACGCTGCATAAATGCAGCAGAAGTGTCATGGGTAAGCGTTTTGGTAGTGAGGGATAAATCTAGTTGCGCAACAAAGCAGAGTAGCTTTCTACGGTGTTTGGAATTAACTGCTCTGAATGTTTGAGTTGAAAATTTTTTCTTGAAAGGTCTCTCTTGAAAAGTCTTTCTTAAAAAGACGTTCTTGAAAGTTCTGCCGTGAAACAGCTGTCATGAGATAACTGCTGTCAAATAAAAAGGGCCGGTTAAAAACCGGCCCTCATTGCTCGTATGTGAGGAGCAACTAAGAAGGTTGTCCCTCGAAACTTGCAATAGATACCACTGATCACCTCCTTTAGTTGTTGTTAATTGGACCTCGAGTATGTCCCAAGGGAGGCATATTGCAAGTCGATATTGCCGTTTTTTTTGGCCAAATAGGCAGTTTTTTCGGCTGTATTGAAGATAGTTTAGTCTATAAGCGTGATTGGGTTTGACTCCCAGCCGTACTTCGTTAGAATTCCGCACCTGTTTGACGCAAAGCAAACAAAGCGGGAATAGCTCAGTTGGTAGAGCACCACCTTGCCAAGGTGGAAGTCGCGAGTTCGAGTCTCGTTTCCCGCTCCATTTATTCAATCCCTTAGTTTCGAAGTATCAGCCTAGCCTTTCCATCTTTGGCATTTTTCTATTGGAAACGAGACTGGCGGCTTGTCTGCTCAGCGCTGGTAAGCACTGAGCCGCCGCCACCGCGCCAGCATTGCTGGCACGTGTTGGCCTAGCGTGTTGCTAAACCATCTTTCTGCAGGGCCCAGAGCAGCACATCTAATCGATCTTGGCCAAAGTAGGCCTCACCCTTGTAGCTGCATGTGGGCACTCCCCAATGTCCGGCGGCGTTATGGGCGGCTTGGTTTAACTGTATAGCCTCTTCTAATCGCGCTGGCTCGCTTTGAATTTGTTCATCCATTGCGCCTAAATCTAGTTTGCACTGTTGTGCGGCGTCAGTGAGGTGTTCACCTTCGTGCCAATTTTTCGTGCCTGACCAAATGAGTCGTGAGACTTCATCAGCGAACTCGATTCCCTGGCCGTGCTCTTGGGCGAGGATGCCAAGCATCGTTAGTCGATGTATGTAGGGCTGATGCTCGTCGGTATAGGGCTTGCCATCCTTACCTCGATATTGGCCCACTGGGTCAGGCTGAGGCCAGACTAAGGGCAGCGCCAAAAATTCTGCTACCCGTGTCAGGTCAGTCATAAAATAGCTGCTCCACTGAGCAGGTACTTGGTGAAAAAAGTCCGGGGTTCGTACCGCTATGGGATACACCGGGCGGAAATTAACAGTTAAGTTATAGGTTTCTTGCCACTGCCTCAGGCGCGGGGTCGCAAGATACGACCAAGGGCTGCGGAAGGACCAAAACACATCTATTTCCATTTTTCTCTCCTCGAGCGAAATTAAAATTATTCAATGGTGGTTAACAAAAGTCCCACTAACTTCGCCCATACCTAAAAGTTAGCAAATGCGTGCTCTGACAGCTCATTAAGGATGGTGTAAGTAATTGATATTAATCACTTAAGTTACCCCGAAAGAGTGATCGCTGTCGACCTTTTTGATGTGCGCCGTATATATGATTTGGTTTCAAAACTTGGACTATTTTTAACTATTATTGCTAGTGGCAGATGCCTGTAAAGATAAAGATGTTACTAAATGTGTCTAGACGTGACGAAAGTGTTTGCGTCAACTTTTGGTATCTGGTAAAAATTCGCCGCGATCATTCGACAACTGGAGGGTAACAAATGATACGGAACAAACGCCTCATTTCCGGGGCTGCTTTAATGGCACTACTTGCACCAAATCTTCTAATGGCGGAAGGCCGTCAAATTGAAGAGGTCATTGTGACCGCTGAACGACAAGAAGCGTCGATTCAGGACACTTCTCTGTCTCTTATACACATCTCCGAGCCCACGAGACGGACTCC
>OJFS01000459.1_pt1 | contig 15864 bp, 19 predicted proteins | sample 1594231 | NCBI WGS metagenome assembly OJFS01 (sample SAMN05416847, study PRJEB24817) | seawater metagenome | isolation source: Sea water | place: Canada:Atlantic | collected 2013-07
CCGAGATCTACACCTCTCTATTCGTCGGCAGCGTCAAGATGTGTATAAGAGACAGGCATTATTTAATTAAATGGAATCCAATGAAAGCACTTGTTAAAAGTCATGCTAAAGAAGGTATATGGTTAGAAGACGTATCTGAACCAACTGTCGGTAACAATGATGTGCTGATTAAAATCCATAAAACAGCTATATGCGGAACGGATGTCCACATATACAACTGGGATGAATGGGCAAAAAAAACTATACCTATTCCTATGACGACAGGTCATGAATATGCAGGAGAAATTGTAGAACTTGGTTCGAATGTAACTGATTTAGAAGTTGGAGATATTGTTTCAGGTGAAGGACATATTACATGTGGCAGATGTAGGAATTGTTTAGGAGGAAGAATTCATCTTTGTCCAAAAACTATTGGGGTCGGGGTTAACCGCACAGGGGCCTTTGCAGAGTATATTTCAGTTCCATCCAAAGTTGTTTTCAAGCCAAGCAGAGAGATATCAACAGATCTTTTGTCAGTCTTTGATCCTTATGGTAATGCCGTTCATACAGCGCTATCTTTTAATATGGTTGGAGAGGATGTGCTAATAACAGGTGCAGGTCCAATTGGTATTATGGCGGCGATGGTAGCTAAGCATGCCGGAGCAAGAAATATTGTTATCACAGATCTCAATGACTATCGATTAAAACTCGTTAAAGAGATTCTGCCAACCGTCATCACAATAAATGCTTCGAACCAAAAAATTGATAGAAAATTAATGGAATCTGTCGGTATTTATGAGGGGTTTGATGTAGGTCTTGAGATGTCAGGGTCCCCAATCGCTTTTAGTGGAATGTTGGAATTAATGATTAATGGTGGCAACATCGCTATGCTTGCCATAATGCCACCGGGATCAGGTATTGATTGGGATATGGTTGTATTTAAAGGGTTAACTATCAAAGGGGTTTACGGAAGAGAAATATTTGAGACTTGGTACAAAGGGTCAATGATGGTGCAATCTGGCCTACCCCTTGAAAAAATAATTACCCATCGTTTTTCATACAAAGAATTTCAACAAGGGTTTGATGTGATGAGGTCTGGACAATCAGGAAAAGTCATACTTGACTGGACAAGTTAAATTTAAATAGAAAAAGGAATTAAATGAGTTTTGATAAAGTAAGACAAGGGTTGACTGAAGATTTAGAGGAAATAAAAGCAGCTGGTTTGTGGAAAACTGAAAGAAATATTAACTCAAATCAAGCAAATAATATTTCACTTGAAAGTGGTCAGCATGTCACCAATATGTGTGCTAATAATTATTTAGGGTTAGCAAGTGATCAAAGGATTATTCAGGCAGCTAAAGATAGTTACGACCAGTGGGGCTATGGACTAGCGTCAGTCAGATTCATTTGTGGCACCCAAACGATACATAAAACTCTAGAAAAAAAAGTAAGTGAATTCTTGGGGATGGAAGAAACCATTCTATATGCCGCATGTTTTGACGCGAATGGAGGATTATTTGAAACAATCCTAACTTCAGAGGACGCTGTTATTTCAGATGAGCTCAATCATGCATCTATCATTGATGGTGTGAGGCTATCAAAGGCTCAAAGATATCGATATAAAAATAATGATATGGATGATCTAAAATCTAAACTCATTGAAGCAAAAGAAAAAGGTGCACGTAGAGTCTTAATTACAACTGATGGTGTCTTTTCAATGGACGGAACAATAGCTCAACTTGATAAAATATGTGATCTTGCGGATGAATTTGATGCAATGGTCCACCATGATGACTGTCATGCAACCGGTTTTATGGGTAAAACAGGTAAAGGTGTTCATGAATACTGTGGTGTTATTGATCGAGTTGATATTATCACTAGCACATTCGGTAAAGCCTTAGGGGGTGCTTCTGGGGGATTTACTTCAGGTAGAAAGGAAATCATCGATATGTTGAGGCAGCGATCAAGGCCCTACTTATTTTCAAACACATTAGCCCCATCAATATGTGCAGGTACTTTGAAAGCGATCGAAATTTTACAAGATTCAACTGAATTGAGAGATACCTTGGAAGACAACACCCATTACTTCAGAAAAGGAATGCAAGAAGCAGGGTTTGATGTTGATAGTGGTGATCACCCTATCGTACCGGTAATGCTTGGAGATGCAAACTTAGCTCAAACCATGAGTCAAAAACTCCTTGAGCATGGAATATATGCAATTGGTTTTTTCTACCCTGTTGTACCTAAAGGTAAAGCAAGAATAAGAACGCAAATCTCAGCAGCTCATTCAAAAGAGGATTTAGATAAAGCCATTAAAGCCTTTGCAACAATCAGGGATGAACTCAAAAATTAAAAATTGAAATTTCTATCTAAAATAGCATTAAAGTTTTTAGTTTTTGTTGGGCTTATATTATCCCTCCATGCTAATGCATTACAAATAGGTGATAAGGCTCCAAACTTTATAGCCGATACGACAAAAGGAAAATTAGATTTTTATGATTGGAGTCAAAATCAGTGGGTTATTCTTTTGTCCCATCCTGGAGACTTCTCTCCTGTGTGCACAACAGAGCTTGCGGAAGCTGCAAAACTGCAACCATTATTCAATAAGAAAAATGTCAAAATAATTACTCTGAGTGCTGATTCACTTGAGGATCACCTTGAATGGGTTGAAGTGATTAATGATTATAAAAATAAAACAACGACAACGGATGATTTAAAGAATCTTCTTTTAGGGATAGAAGGTGATACTGATGTTAATTTTCCTATAATTTCTGATCCAGATTTAAAAGTTGCTGAGCTTTACGGAATGTACCATCCAAATGCTAAGCCTAATGCAGGATCCTTTGGAGAAGAAAATAAGTCAACAATAAGGGCAGTATTTATTATAGATCCAAAAAAAAATATTCAAGCTATGCTGACTTACCCTAAAAATATTGGTCGAAATTTTAATGAAATTATAAGGACATTAGATGCCCTTCAAATATCCTCTGAACTCAATGTATCCACCCCAGCCAATTGGGAATTCGGTGATGACGTGATTGTTTCAAATGATATACCTAATGAAGACATAAAAGAAAAATATGAGGTTGAAGAATACAATGTGTTTGAGACTTTCTTAAGAACGATTAAGCAACCTGGGTATTACGATGGGAATGATTCCAGAAGAAAGCGTGTCAGAAACTAAACTAATTAGTTCTTAAAAAACGCCACTGCCCTAGAGGCAAATTTCCAAGACTGATATTTCCAATACGAACCCTTTTTAGACTGGTAACTTTAAGGTTTACCATGGCACACATTTTTCTTATTTGACGATTACGACCTTCAGTTAATATAAATTTAAGTTGATCTTCATTTTGCCATGCTACTTTTGCAGGTTTTAACTTATAACCATCCACAGTGAGCCCATGATTTAAAAGCCTTAAATTTTCTTCAGTTAAATCTCCCTGCACTTTAACTAGATATTCTTTTTCAACAACTACATTCTCGCCAATAATACTTTTAGCCATTGTGCCATCCTGAGTTAGGATTAAAAGTCCTGTAGAATCAATATCTAATCGACCCGCAGGTGCAAGTCCTTCCTTATCAAATAAAGGACTGCGATTATTTAATTCATTAGAAAAATAATTATCTGGATTAATTAACTCTGAGGCAGGTTTAAATTCTTTATCATCGTCTAAGTGAGAAATATAACCTACGGGTTTATTAAGAATAATAGTTAATTTTTTTGATTGTTTAAGCTTGCCCTTCTTATTTAATTCAACCTTTTGTGACCGACAAGCTTTAGTCCCTAATTCATCAACAACCTTTCCATCAAGTAAAACAAGCCCTTGTTTGATATATTCATCAGCCTCTCTTCTTGAGCATAGCCCAAGCTCTGATAATATTTTTGAAATACGGACTTGTTCCAAGATATTTTTTTTACTTTAGTAAAGGTTTAAGACTTGATACTATTTCTTGTCCAAGCTTAGTTAGGCATTCACTTTGTGCTTGAACCATTTTATCAATATCTGTTGTTGAAGCTTGAGCTGTAAAGCTTGATCTTTTATTCAGGATTGTTTCATCCTTTGATTTAATTGACCATTGTGCTATCAACTGACTTTGCCCTTTCTCATCAATATTTAACTCTAAAATATCAATCTTGATTTGAAAATCAGTACCCGGTCTTTGTGGCCAGGGATAGCGAATCATTCTATCTGTGCCTAATTGTGCAGGAAGTGTCTTAAACAATGCTAAAGAAATATTTTGGTCTAATTTTTCTGCCCAACGATGACCATCTAGCAACTTATACTTATTTTCAGAAACAGCGACAACCATTTGAAACCGATCCAAATAATCTGGCAATCTAATCGGACCCAACCCAATTAATGGGCCTTCATCCTTCTCTGAAGGTTGATTGGTTTCTATTCCAACTGAGGCATCCAGCATATAGTACTCAACAGGCTTACTACTTTTTGCGCAACCCAAAATTAAAGATATTAAGCATAATAAAGCAATATTTTTTAAAAGACTTTTAATCGAGTACAGTTTCATTTTATTCATCACCTTTACCGTAAATAATTGACTCTGGATTTCTCTCTAGCGTATCTGTTAAATTTTTTGTTGATTCAGCTGCGTCTTTAAGCGCTTCTAATGCCTGCCAAAGAGGGGCTTCAGGAGAAGAAAGTGCTTCAAACGAACGAACGGCAAACTGAGATTCTGATAATAAATCCGTTGCCTTATTTAGCGTTTTTTCTAAGGAGCTTAAGACAGGTTTTATCTCTCTTGAAAATTCTTGCACGACAACTCGAGTATCCTTCATCGTTCCATTTAAATTTAACATGAGCGGTGTAAAGTTGTCATTTAGGTTAGTTAATAATTTTTCCATTTCTTTGATTGATTGGTTCACCCCCTGACGATCTTCTTTAAGTGACTGTGATGTCAAAATAACCTTTATCTCATGCATATTGACTGCTAAATCTTCCACGATTTGTTCTAAAGGTAGCTTTCCAATTCTATCTACAACTTTCTGAGCCTCTCTTTTAAGGTCTTCAGTCGCATTGGTTGTTGTAGGAAGCTCTTTTAGATTGCGAAATTTTATACCCGTAATCACTGTCTCATCTTGAGGTGTAAATTGAAACTCAATATATAACAAGCCTGTCAACATACTTTGTGTTTTTAATTGTGCCTTTAGTCCTTTTTTTATTAAGTTCTTTATAGAAACTTCTTTCTCTTTGCCTGGTGATTTTGGGTTAAAGCCTTTATCTGTCTTATCATCAAGAATATTTTTATAATCTAATTCAATAACAACTGGCTTAATTACTTCCATAGTTTCATCATCAAATAAAAGTGCGACCTCTTTTACTTCACCTATCTGAACTCCCTCAAGCTTTACAGGAGCACCCACATTCAAACCATTTAAGTTATTTTCTGCATGAAAAAATAAAACAAATTGATCTTTTTTTTCAAAATAATTACCACCGCCAAACATTATTATTGCGATAATCACAAGTCCTAAGGCGGCAAGAAAAAAAGAACCAATTAAAGTGGGGCTTACTTGCTTACTCATAAATTAAATATTCTCATTTTTTTTTACTTCTTGATAAAAATTTAATTACTCTCTCATCTTGAGATGTTTTTAATAATTTCTTTGGGTCACCCTCAGCTATCATTGTTTTTGACTCTGGGTCAAGAAAAACCGAATTACTCCCGATTGCAAATATACTTGCTAGCTCATGAGTTACCATCACTATAGTAGCATTTAAATTATCCCTCAAACTCAAAATCAAATCATCAAGTAATTTAGAACTTATCGGATCAAGACCCGCTGACGGCTCATCAAAAAACAAAATTTCAGGGTCTAGCGCCATCGCTCTTGCTAGCCCCGCCCTCTTTTGCATGCCTCCACTAATTTCTGAAGGGTAAAAATCACTAAAGCCTGCTAAGCCCACAAGGGAGAGTTTGTAGTCTACAATTTCTTGAATATTCTTTTTATTTAACTCCGTATGTTCGGAAATAGGTAGGGCAATATTTTCACCTAATGTCATCGAGCTTAACAAAGCGCCGCTTTGAAAAAGAACTCCAGTTTTATTTAGCAACAATCTCTGATTTGAAGCATTAGAGCCCCACAAATTTTCCTTACCATAGTAAATATCGCCCTTTGAAGGAACAATCATTCCAATCAGATGCATCATCAATGTGCTTTTACCACAACCACTTCCACCCATTATTACAAATATATCACCTTGATTGATTTTAAAATCTAAATCTCTCTGAATGATAAAGTCACCATAGGCCATGGTCATTTTTTTTATCGTAATGCAAGCTTGAGTCATTTTACTTATATTCCAAGCTGATTAAATAATATCGTTATGAGTGAATCAGAAATAACGATGAAAATAATTCCCGTCACTACCGCAGATGTTGCAGCATCACCAACCGCTGAAGCACTACGACCACACTGCATACCTCTAATGCAACCCGAATAGGCAATTAATATTCCAAAAATTGATGCTTTAAATAAACCAACTAGCACATCCTTAAGTTGGACTGCCAATTCAGTTCTCGTCCAATATTCTGTCGAGGAAATATCAAATAAACCTATGGCTACAGCAGCTCCTCCTAACATACCCATGAAGTCAGCATAGAGACATAGCAGTGGCATCACTAAAATTAATGCCAACATGCGTGGCATCACTAAAAATTCCATAGGATTAAATCCCATCGTTTTTAAAGCATCTATCTCACTATTTACATTCATCGTACCTATCTGTGCAGCGTATGAGGCCCCCGTTCGCCCAGCCATTATAATACCCACCATGAGTGCACCCATTTCCCGCGTCATACCCAATCCAACGAGATCGGCAAGATACATTTGAGCCCCAAATAATGACAATTGAAGTGCACCTACAAATGCTAATATCAAGCCGACTAAAAAACTAATTAAACTGACGATAGGTAATGATGCAGGCCCACAATCCTGTATGTACGTCATCAAATCAACAAAACGAAAACGGCCTGTTCCTTTAATTAGAGAAAATGAGCTTTGAATGAGGTCGCCAAGAAAAGTGACTAAATTTTTTAGTTCAACTTTCGCACTCAACAAGCTATTACCAATTAATTCAATCCAGGAGGTTTTTTTCTTTTGTTTTCTTGCCCCCTCTCTTTCTGGAACAGAATAGGCGAGCTCTAGAAGGCCCTGAATGCCTTTCGGAAGAGATTTGGTATCAATAGTTATTTTTTTTCTCTTAGCAAAATCCATGATAAGTATTAATTGAGCCATAAAGAAGCTATCCCAATCATCTAATTTTTTTGTAGAGAAAGTTAACTTTTTAATCTTTGGATGATTATCTAGCCTCAAAAGTAATTCTTCTACTCCCGAGCTAGATGATCCTGTTGTCCAATTCCCATAAAAACTCACCTCAAAAAGCTCCTTCCTGACAATTAATTTCACTTCACTTTTTAATGGGTTGTTAATTTTTATTTATTCCAAATGTTAATTTAAGATTTATTCATAAAAATAATTTAATATCATTCTAATATGGAAAATTTTATAAGTAATCCCTTTTTTTTAACATCGCTATTTTTGCTACTAATTTTTGTAATTTTAGGTGCCGTTCACTTCGCAGAAAAAATTGCTGTTAAAGTTGGTGAGCCATTTGGATCACTCATCCTTGCAATTTGTATCACTATTATTGAAGTCGCTCTGATTGTTTCGATGATGCTATCTGGAATAGATGGATCAGAATTTATTGCTAGAGATACTGTTTTTGCTGCAGTTATGATCATAGGAAATGGTGTGATTGGCTCATGCATTTTTTTAGGGGGGTTACGCCATCGTGAATTGACTTTTAAATCAGCAGGTACACATACTGCTTTAGCTGTTCTGGTTGTGTTGGTAACCTTTAGCCTTGTCTTACCAATTTTTACAGTAAGTACGCCAGGACCAACATTCTCAACAAGTCAGTTAATTTTTGCCGGTGTTTCATCACTAATACTCTATTGTGCTTTTATTGCTTTTCAAACAATAACTCACCGTGAATATTTTTTATTATCTCCAAAAAAAATAAACTCTAAAATCTCCTCTATAAAACCTAATAACAATTTAATAATAAATGGAGCTCTGTTATTTCTCTCGCTATTGATAGTAGTTAGCTTAGCTAAGCTACTTAGCCCAACCATTGAAGATTGGGTTCTGAAAGTAGATGCGCCAAAAGCAATGGTAGGAATTATTATTGCCGCTATTGTTCTCCTCCCTGAGAGTCTTGCTGCCATAAGGGCTGCCCGTGAAAATCGACTTCAATCGAGTATAAACTTAGCTCTTGGATCAGCAATTGCAAGTATTGGACTTACTATCCCGGCTGTTGCAGGGATTTCAATCTATTTTAATTTACCACTCAGTTTAGGAATTCCTCCACTAAGTATGTTGCTCCTTTTTCTTACCGTCTTTGTGGGATTAATAACGCTATCTTTGGGGAAAACAAATGCTTTGCAAGGAATTATCCATCTAATAATCTTTTTTACCTATCTTTTTACGACGTTGGTAGGATAGGTTCCTATAGCAAGTTCTTGTGTTCAATTAGGCAATAATTATTACCTTCACTTGTATAAAAATCTTCAATGCACTGCTTAATATCTTCTTTGTTGTCGACTAGCTGAATTAAATCTAAATCTTCATCTCCTACTAGTTTATTCCCTAATAATTCACTTTTTATCCATGCCAACGAATCTGACCAGAATTCTTTACCCACCAAAATAATTGGAAACTGTTGTATTTTTCCAGTCTGCATCAAAGTCATCACCTCAAATAGTTCATCAAGTGTTCCAAATCCCCCTGGGAAGACAACATATGCTGATGCGTATTTAACAAACATCACTTTTCTCGTAAAAAAGTATTTGAAATTAAAACTAATATCTTGAAAACTATTTGGTTCTTGTTCATGTGGCAAAATAATATTTAGGCCAATGCTATTAGATTTACCACGAAAGGCACCTTTATTAATTGCCTCCATGATCCCAGGTCCACCTCCAGAGATAATAGAAAATCCTAAGTTAGATAAATCGAATGCAACATCCTCGGCCATCAGGTAATACTTATCTTTATGTTTTGTTCTTGCACTTCCGAACATAGAAATTGCTGGCATTATTTTTTTAAGTTCTGAGGTTTCCATCAGCTCTTTCATAATGTCTAGAAACTGATCATTCTCAGGATTATTAATATCTATTATTTTTTTCATTAATTATTTTAAGATATGTTATCTAAATTTTAGCTTCAATTTACTTAGATTTACTTAGATTTACTTTTCTAGAAGGCTTCTGAGCATCCACGCATTTTTTTCATGAACATTTAGTCTTTGTGTCAACATATCTTCTGAAGCCTGATCACTAGCAGCTCCAACTAATCCATATATACTTCGGATAGTCTTAATTACGGTCTCGTGTCCTTCAACTAAAAGTGCAACCATTTCCTCTGCCTTCGGAGGATTTGACGGTGCATCTTTAACTGATGAATATTGAGAAAAATCTTTATATGAACCAATCGCAAAATGATCTAAAGCTCGAATTCTTTCTGCGATGACATCAACCGAATTCCACAACTCGGTATATTGATCCATAAACATTAAATGCAAAGTATTGAACATTGGGCCTGTCACATTCCAATGAAAATTATGCGTGTTTAGATAAAGTGTATACGTATCTGCTAAGAGTTTTGAAAGTCCTTCAGCAATTTGTTGTCTATCTGCATCATTAATACCAATATCAATTTGTCTTTTTTCTAAGCTCATAAAAATTCCTATTTTAATAAATTATTATACATCTTGTGCATGGACATAAGAGTGAAATTATGTTGTTTGGTTGTTGTTTATTTTTTGCATTATTGCAATTCTTTCATCAACTTTTTGTTCCAGGATAAGAAAAAGAGTGGCGGCAGCAAATAAAATAATTATACCTTTTATTAGATAATTTTTTATCATGATGCTGTAGCTTTTCTTGTTGCCTCTATTTCTACTTTAGATTTCCGCATTGAGATCTCTTTAATCATCGATGTTGCTTCAATAACACCCAAAGAGGAGGCTCTTTTAAACCATTGACTTGCTACTAGATTATCTTTTTGGACTCCATTTCCATCCTTATAAATCAACCCGAGATGGTAATGTGCCTGGGGTAAGTCTTTTTTGGAGGCGGTTATAAAGTATTCAAATGCAATCGAAGAATTTACTGGTACCCCAAGGCCGTAATAATATAAAAAACCAAGATTTAGCTCAGCCTCGGCTATTTCAGCCTGAACTGCCTTGAGATAATGTTGCCTTGCCAATACATAATCTTGAAAGGTGCCACGGCCATATTGATGCATTAGGCCAAGATTAAATTCGGCCTCGAGTATGTTTTGATTTGCAGCTTTTTGATACCAATCATAAGCCTTTTCATGGTTTAGAAATTCATCAGGGCCATAATGTAAAATTTGTGCGATATTAAATTGAGCCTCTTTCATACCTTGTTCTGCTGCTATCTCATATAACATTGCTGCATAGGTAAGATTTTTTTGAGTACCCAGACCATAGTGATACATTTGCGCTAAATTATATTGAGCTTCAACAAGACCCACTCTAAATGCTTCACATTGATATCTATTTTTAGATACTTGCTGTCGAGAAGATTTTTTAAACCAATTAAATGCATTCTCTAAGTTTATTGGTCTACCCAGCCCATATCTTTCCATCAAGCCAAGATTAAATTGAGCTTCAGGATTATTATTTAAAGCTGATTTATAGTAGTAATCATAAGCCTCCTCATAACTAACCAGCTTGCCTTTGCCATAATGATGCATCAAGCCAAGACTAAAATTAGCCTCATCTATGCCATTACTTGCTGCTTTTTTGTAAAGCTCTAAGGCTTTTGAGTAATCTTTATTTAAATTGTTACCGAGATAATACTGATTAGCTTTATCTAATTGAGCATTTCCAATTTGATTTGTCGTCGGCAGATTTCCAAAGCCAACAAATTGATTTTCTTCAAACCATGTTTGCCAGAAATCACCATCTTGGCATTTCTCCTGAGAATAACCGAGTGAGGAAAACATTACTAATTGAACAAATGTTAAGCATAAACTTTTAATTTTCATAACCTACCTTTTAAATATTTATTTATATATTAGGTAGACGAAAATAAAGGCAACTGTCAGGAATATAATTCTAAAATTTAATAAACTAACCCTTTTTTAATTAAATACTCCATGTTCGATCTTGCGTCCTCATTTCCTAGTGAGGATGATTTTTTATACCACTCAAATGCCTGAACGTAGCTTTGGTCAACATTAACACCAAGTTCATACATAAGGCCCAGATTAAATCTGGCATTTGAATCATATTGATTTGCTAATGCCAAACAATTCTCAAGGCTTAAGGTTGCATTATAAGAACATAGGTTGTCATCCATATTTACAGGTAATATTTTCTCACCTTCTCCAGGGGTATATCGAGACCAGAAGCCTGTAAATCCTCCATGTTTATCAAAATGTTCGTTCCAAAAACCTTTATCGTTAGTTTTGTTATTTATCGTTTCGTTGCCAGTCTCTTTTGCCAGAATAATATGATTTAATTCATTTGCAACGGATACAACTCCGTCATAAGTTTTTTTTGAGGCGTAGACGAAACCTGTCCCAAGAATAATAATTAGAAATGCTTTAAATTTATTTTCAAAAAAAGTTGTCCATAGGTCTTTTGAAGGCTTATTAGCTTCTCTCTTCGCAATAGCCTCCCTCACATTTTGGTAAAAAACATTATCTTGGTCAGGTATTTCATTTTCAATTCTTTTGTTTTCAGCAATCCAAGCATTTCTTAAAAGACGAGCCTCGAGCCTTGTTTCAGAATCTATCCCGCTCACTTCATTACCTTGGAGTGTATTTATCCAATCCTGAAGTATCTTTTGTTCTTTATTTTTCATCTTATTTACTCTTCAATTTCATTGCATATCTCTGTAAATGATCTAAATTTTTTCCTACATTGACTCATATATTCTCTTGTAGCACCGTACGATCTTCCAATAATCAACCTGATCTCCTCAGTGCCTTTATTTAGCAAAATATAATCCAACACTTCTGCCCTTTTTGGTTCAGCTTCACGAAATTTTGCCAATTGTTCTTGAACGCAACCAGAGCGCGTCTGGCTTTTCTCATCCGATATTTTTGGTGCTTGAGATTGATCCCTATCTTCATCTAAAGGAACCTCTCTATTTTTCTTTAACATCCTGCCCTGATCATTTACCATGTTACTAAAGACGCGGTACATCCACGTTCTAGCAAATTCAATATTTTTTATGGAATTTGATTTCATATAAAGCTTATCAATAGTAAATTTTTGCACTAAGTCACTCGCATCATCATAATTAATATTCCTTTTCATTGCGAAACCGATAAACTCCTTTCTAAATCCATATTTCTCAAAAAGCATCAAAGCTTCATCATTACGACCTTCCCTAAGCAATTGAATAATTTCAGTTGCCTGATTTAGTTTTGATAGCTTTTCTTTAGTCATTTACTCCCCCCTGTAAGTAAACTACACCACTTTATTTATTATTCATAGACTTGTTGTTTTGACAATCTCTTCGCATAATTCCTTTGCTTTTAATTTAGCTGCCACGTATCCATTTAGACTGTATTCATCTGATGGGATATCGAAATAAATTTTGTGAGGGTTGGTAATTTCAACCTTTATTGTATTGAAATATGCCATTAACGAATCAAACATCTGTCCTTGAATAAAATTTCCAAAGAAAGCTATTTTTAGTGTGGCGAAATCAAATACACCAATTAAATCTGTATTAATAATCGCTGGGTCTTCACCTTCTGCCTGTGGAAAATTGATTCTTAAATCAATACTCTCTCCCTTGAAATCATAAAGACGTTCTTTATTAATTTTTTTAGTTGATATGGTAGTGGCAAGGATATCCGTATCGCAATTCCCCGCCTTTTTTATCCACCCAAAACGATGTCCATGGACTATGCTACCGTGCGTGCTATAGCGAACTATGTTGTTGTATCTGTCTACCTCCCAATCTTCATATATATCAATTTTTTTGGGTGGAACATTACTCTCTAGTTCATTAGATTCAAGATTTTTAGCTTGAATGACATTACCCATTAAGCAAAAAATCATTATTAAAATAATATTTCTTTTGTTCATTTAGCATCACCCCTTTTTAATTGGTGGCTAGATTTTCGCACTAGCCCGGCGGCAGAAGAAAAACAGGAGGAAGTATTTCTCTGCGATAAATTTTTAAATTATGTGACCTGAAGTGATGATGACTTTTTTATTTTTAGAATGAATTAGATAACAACTCAAATAGCGTTTAATTTCTGAAAGAGAAGTCTCATCCATATGTTCAGTTATACTTCTAAGGGAACATTGATTGAATGTCCTAAGATATTCTGAAATGCCAATCTTCTGCTTTTCACCAAAATTAAGAAGAATATGTTGAATTTTTTGTGGTATTTCTCCTGTTTGAAATTTTTTTTCATCTAGCCGCATATCATCTTCCTTAAATTTAAAAGCTTGATTGGTAGACGCTGAAAATAAAATTTGTCAGGATGTATTTAAAGAAAATTTAATTATGTTATCTTTACATTCATATATATTTTTTAATTCAAAACTATGCTCCAAACTATAGAATCATTTGTAAGTCAGTTAGCTGGATGGATGTGGGGAGCTCCTTTACTAATCCTTTTATTTGGCACGCACATCTTCTTAACGTTTCAACTAAAAGGAATACAATTCAGAACACTGCCGCTCGCCTTTAAAATTGTATTTAGTAAATCTGATCAGGATGGTGACATTTCTCATTTTTCTACATTGATGACAGCACTCGCGGCCACAGTAGGAATTGGTAATATTGTTGGTGTTGCCACAGCCATTACATTAGGAGGGCCTGGTGCTATTTTTTGGATGTGGCTGACAGCGCTTTTTGGCATGTCAACAAAATACTCAGAGGCTCTATTGGCTGTTAAGTATCGTGAAAAAGGTCCTAATGGGATGAGGGGTGGCCCAATGTATTACATTGCCAAAGGTGCTGGCTTACCTTGGTTAGGTTCTGTTTTCGCCGTATGCACTTTCTTAGCGGCTTTTGGTGCAGGCAATATGGTTCAAGCAAATGCCACCGCCTCTATTTTTCTAAATGTTTTTGATATTCCTACCATGTGGACAGGTGCCGTATTAGCAATACTTGCTGGATTAGTAATCGTCGGGGGTATAAAGTCTATCGGCAGGTTTGCCTCATTTTTTGTTCCATTCATGATCCTTCTTTACGTCGGGACTGTTTTGCTTGTTTTGGTAATTAGATTTGAAGAGATACCAAGTGCTTTTTCATTGATCTTTAGTCATGCATTTAATGGACATGCAGCAACAGGGGGCTTTGTAGGAGCGACACTTGCTGCTGCTATTCGCTTTGGGGTTGCGCGTGGTCTATTTTCTAATGAGGCAGGACTTGGATCAGCACCTATCGTTGCAGCAGCGGCTAAAACGAACGATCCTGTTAGGCAAGCATTGGTAAGCATGACAGGGACATTTATTGATACGATCATTGTTTGCACACTCACTGCCTTAGTTATTTTAACGACAGATGTATGGACCGAGGATATAAGTGCTGCCGATTTAACTGCTAGAAGTATTGCGGCTACATTAGGTAATACCGGGGCAACGATTGTTGCTATTTGCTCTGCCCTTTTTGCTTTTTCAACGCTTATCGGTTGGAGTTATTATGGAGAGAAGGCTATCGAGTATTTGTTCGGTGTTCAGTTAGTTAACTTTTATAAAGTGATCTTTTCACTTCTAATATTTGTAGGCTCCACCATGAGCCTGGCCTTTGTTTGGAATTTTTCAGATGTGATGAACGGCATGATGGTCATTCCCAACTTAATTGGAATTCTATTACTAGTCAAAATTCTTAAATCTGAAACAAATCGTTTTTTTAAATAATTTTATACTACCTAAAATTTAATCACGCCTTTTGACAGATCAACTTCTTTTAAGAAACTCAATAAACCAAAAACTAAAAAAGCCATTGCTAAAATAAATAAGATGGTAATCAGCTGGTCAAAGTTAAAGCTTACTTCGGTGGCAATGAAAATCATAGCAATCAACACACAAACAAATAGAGCGGATACAGTAGTTAATGCAATCGCCCAATGAGTCCACTTAGAGCGTTTAATTAAATACTCTATTTCCCTCTTGTGGTCCATATTGAGTTTTTTAGGACCCTCATTTAAAATTCTATATCGATCCACAATTCTTGAAAGTCTTGTCGACATAACAGCCAAAATAGCTCCTATGCCTGTGAGCAAAAATGCAGGAGCAACGGCAAGCTGAATTACTGTTGCAACTTCAGAGAATTCAATCATGTCTTTTTATTTTCATTAAAATTTTATTCTACCACCTAAATTTTTTTATTTTAAAGCTTTGTAAACGTAAATTTTTCTTTAAAACATTTCGGGTATAATCTTGAAATCAAAATAAGGAGATACGTCATGAGAAAAATTTTATCATTGTTATTTTTGTTAGGGTTTATGAGCAGTGCTTTTGCAGATGAAGAGTTCTATGGAAAAATAGAAAGCATGCCTGAGAATTCATTTGAGGGTGAATGGGTCATTGATGGTAAGTCTTACCAGGTCACAAGTGAAACAGAAGTTGATGAAGAAGATGGTAACGCAAAGGTAGGTGCCTGCGTCGAAGTTGAAATTGATGGTGGTGAAAAAGATGCCGGTGCAGTTGAAGAGATAGATGTAAAAAAATATAGCTTTTTATGCAAGTTTTCATATGAGCTACAATTTGCTGGACTGGGTTGAGGTTTGACAAATTTTTATTCCAAAGAGACTAGAATTGTTGAAAACGCATCACTGTGCAGTGTACAATCTGTCTC
>OJFS01000460.1_pt1 | contig 15839 bp, 15 predicted proteins | sample 1594231 | NCBI WGS metagenome assembly OJFS01 (sample SAMN05416847, study PRJEB24817) | seawater metagenome | isolation source: Sea water | place: Canada:Atlantic | collected 2013-07
TCTACACCTCTCTATTCGTCGGCAGCGTCAGATGTGTATAAGAGACAGGGTCTATCAAGCACAAACCAAGCTGGCTAATCACGCGCTCGGCAAAGGCGATTTCGGACTCATTAACGCGGCCATCGAGCTTAGCGAGACGCCCGAGAACCTGCAGCAGCGCGCTGGTAAAAGCGAGTTCGGTCGAGCCTCCACTGGGAAGGGGGGCGCTTGGGTTTTCGCCCCTCAGACGCTGTAATAGTGCTCGACGATAGCCCCTATGCCGAAAACGCATCATTTGAGTTCGCCTTCACTGCGACAAATAGCTTCAACTTCGGCGAGTCGTTCGGGTGTGCCTACATCGACCCACAGCCCACGATGATGGACTCCGCCCACTTTACCGGCCTCAATCGCTGCGAGCAGAAGCGGCAATAGCGGCCGCGGTCCTGGGCCGCAGCCCGCAAAAAGGGCGCGGCTTAGAACGCTAATTCCACTAAAGGTGAGATTCTCGTTAGTCACACAGCCAGGTGCTTGCTGCGTGGCATCGCTAGGTAAACCTACTCGCCCCGACTCATCGAGCGAGAAATCGCCTTTGGGGTTGTGTGAGGCGTTGCCTACCAAAACGAGAAACGCGAGGTCGTCGCCGCCTGCGGCGAGTTGTGCCACTACTGGCGCTAGCGACGCCAGATCGAAATCACACCAAATATCGGCGTTAACAACGACAAAACTAGGCTCTTGCAGAAGCGGCAATGCCTCAATTATCCCGCCCGCTGTTTCAAGCCTCACCGGTTCGGCAGAATAATTAATCGACAGTCCATAATGCGCACCATCGCCTAACGCGGTTTCGATCTGCGAACCTAAATAAGAATGATTGATCACCACGTTGGTGATACCAGCGCGCTGCAAACGCGCGAGCTGATGCTCGATAAGCGCCTTGCCAGCCACCTTTAACAGCGGCTTAGGCGTATTTTGGGTAAGCGGGTGCATGCGCTTCCCAAGTCCTGCCGCTAGTATTATCGCTCGCATCGAGCCTATCCCCTGGCGTTAGCGCCATCTGTCTTATTGTTTCGCGCTTGCGTCTGCTCTGCCGCGCGCGGAACAACCACCTTCTCAAACCAAGCGAGGATATCGCTGAGCTCGGGGTACTGCCGCGCCACAGATAAAAAGTACTCCGTCACTGAGGGGATATCGGCCAGATAAGCAGACTTATTATCGCGAAGGTGCAGCCGCGAAAAGATGCCCATCACTTTAAGGTGACGCTGCAACCCCATGAGATCGAAGTCGCGCTTGAATGTTTGTTCGCCGCGTTGGCAAACAGCGGCCGAGGAATAGGCTCGGCGCTGATAGAAAAGCTCCGCCCATTCTTCGACCAAGGGACGCGGCCAGCTGATGTAACAGTCACGCAGCAGCGAGACAAGATCGTAGGTATACGCGCCATGAACCGCGTCCTGAAAATCGATCACACCAAGCTCGCCGTCGTCGAGCAACATGAGATTCCGCGAATGGTAGTCTCGGTGAACCGCGCACTGCGGCTGGGCCAGCGCCGCATCGGCTAAAAAGTCGAAGGCACTATCTAAAACCTCGCGCTCCCTCGCGTCTAACTCGAGGTTGAGCAGACCGCCGCAATACCACTCAGTGAAAAGCCCCATCTCGGCAAGCAGCTTAGGCTTGTCGAAATTCGGCAGCGCATCGGAATCCATCCCCTCTTGCAAAGCAAGCAAGGCATCGAATGCGGGGGAGTACAAAGTGAGGGCACCTGCCTCACCTGCGGCGAGCAGCGCGGGGAGGAGCATTTTGTCGCCAAAGTCTTCGAGAAGCATGAAGCCCTGCTCATAGTCCACGGCCAGCACTGATGGCGCGCGAACGCCAGCATCAATCAGCATGGCGGCAAGACGAACAAATGCCGCGTTGTCTTCTGTCGCTGGCGGCGAATCGACTGCAATCAGCGCCTCGGTAGGGGTAATTAGCAGGCGAAAGTAGCGGCGAAAGCTCGCGTCGCCGCTCACAACCTGCAGGCGCTGGGCCGGACAGGCGCTAGGCCACTGCTGTGCAACCTCGCTGGTTGCCCACGCTAACAACTCACGCTCTCGCGTATCACTCATCTCGACTTAGCCTCTCGCGTACTGCCTTCTATAGGATTGGGGACCGCTGCGCCCAGACTAGGCGCGTCGGCGCTAGGAATGGACCCGCGCATCCCTTATCATGAGCACCCTCAATAGCGGGCCTTCCGGACAAGTTTGTCGGTAATCGTGGCGATATGTTTACGATCCCGCGGCGATTAACACCCCTCATCGATAACTTTTGCCGATGCCGTACGTTTACTGTGTAGCGAGAGCCTGTTTATCAAGGCGAGAACAAGCCATGCCATGGATAGCCGAAAAATCGACGCGCCCCACGCCAGCCTCGCGTATGACTGCGCGCCTCAGGCGCAAGACGGCGGCTAAGGGCGCGAACAAGTCGGCAACTTCGGCTGGGCCAACGCTGGCGATTCTTTGCTGCGTCTTGGCTGTTTTTGATGCCTCACCCGTCTCTGCACAATCAAGCAATGCACCGCGCGTGAGCTGCATCGTTAACGAATCAGGCGACGGCTGGGTCTGCGCAACAGGTACCGGCTTTACCCGCGCCGACCCGCGCATAAACAGAGAAGACAGAGCGAGTTCGGCCGCAATCTCGACCCCTGCAAAAACACTCAGCAACGACAGTCCTGCTCGCCTCGATTGGATCGCCCGCGAGGCGATGACTCCTGCACAGCGCGTCGCGCTCCCCAACGACTGCTGCGGTGGTTTTGTCGACCCTCAGACTGAGACCGCGCTAGGCGCTGCCTCCAGTGTGGGCAGCGACACTAGCGCAAGTCCTCAAACGCAGTTCCTCTCGAGTGACGGCCTAAGCCAGCGCACAGCAAGCAGTATCGACCTGCGAGGCGAAGTCACTGTGCTTCAGGGCCCGCGCACGATCACTAATTTGGGCACCGAGACCTCCGCGCAAACCACTCTCGATCGCGACGCCAACACGGTAAGCATGAGCGGCGATATCGCCTTCCGCGAACCCGGCGTGCTGCTCCGCGGCAGCGAAGCGTTCATCGATTCGAACAGCGGGCGCAATACCGTCGACGCCGCACACTATGTGCTGCATGCCAGCGGCATTCATGGCGCTGCGCAGACAATCGACTACGACTCAGCCACCGGCCTCATCATGCTCGACAACGGCGAATTTAGCCGCTGCGAACCAGGCAATGAATTTTGGGTGCTGCGTGCGAACGCCTTTGAACTCGATCAAGCAATCGGCCGCGGTCGCGCGAAGGCAATTAGCCTGCGCATTCGCGATATTCCGGTTTTTTATTACCCTGGCACGGTGCAGTTCCCCATCGGCGATCAACGCCTCAGCGGACTATTGCCGCCCAGTATTGGCTCTAGCCGTAGCGGCGGAGTAGATATCGAGGTGCCTTATTACCTTAATCTCGCGCCACAGATGGATGCGACATTAAGCCCGCGCCTGCTAAGCGATCGTGGCGTGATGCTTGGAGCTGAGTTCCGTTATCTCGCCGAAACGTCGATGAATACTCTCAACGTCTCGCATTTGGCAGGCGATAAATTCTTCGACCCCGCCACCGCCGACACCCTCGGTTCGGAGTCACCCTCGCAAGAAGATCGATGGTTTGTTGGCTTCGAGCATCAGGGACGTTTTGGCCGCGGATTCTCAACTTATGTCGACTATAATGCGGTGAGCGACAATGACTATTTCTTCGATTTTGGTAACGGCGGTCTCAACCTTTCTAGCCAAACACACCTCAATCGCCAGGCTCGCATAGATTTCAGAAACGACTATCTGCGCGCGGGGATTAATGCCCAACGCCTGCAGATTATCGATCCGTTTGCCGCGGCGCTCGACATTAACAAGCCCTTCGATCGCTTACCGCAGTTCACACTGGCTTCACAGATCCCCCTTGGCGCCGGCTTCCGAGCAGCCTTTGCAGGCGAGGCAACAGCCTTCGATCGCACCCTCGAAGAAGGATTGCTAAGCCAAGCCAAAATCGATGCCGGAGCCCTTGTTACCGGCACCCGAGTGAATCTCGAACCTGAGGTAAGCTGGAGCATCGAGCGCCCGGGCTGGTTTGTTCGCGCCAAAAGCAAATATCTGCAGCGTAGCTACAGCCTCGACAAACAGGCGCTTGGCACGGCCGAGGCACCCGACTTCGGCGTGTCGGTGAATAGCCTCGACACCGGCCTTATTTTCGAACGCGCCACGCGAAAGGGTTGGACACAGACACTAGAGCCACGCATTTTCGCTCTCGACAGTGGCTTTGCTGAGCAAGGCGACATCCCGCTCTTCGACTCGTCCGAACTCAATTTTAGTTTCGCCCAACTGTTTCGCGACGAGCGCTTCGCCGGCGGCGATAGGGTAAGCAACGCCCGACAAGTGAGTGCAGCGATTACCACAAGACTGCTCGATAACACGGGCCGCGAGCGCGCCCGCGCAAGCCTGGGTCAGATAACCTACTTTGAAGACCGCCTCGTTGACCTCGCCAATCCTCTCCAAAACTGGGCGCCACGTTACTCAACCACGGCCGACGGCTCAGCCATCGCCGCCGAGGCCTTTTACGCACCAAACGACCGCTGGCGCTTCATTACCGATGTGCAGTGGGACGAGGAGACACAGCAGGTGATCGAAGGACGCGCACAGGTTCGCTATCGCCGCGACGCGTCGCACTTAGTTAACCTTGCCTACCGCGAGCGCAACCTCGTCAGCTCGCCGAACCTCGTGTTGCCGCCGGCAATAGATGGCGCAATCGACCCGCATATACGGCAGACCGATTTTTCGGCAGTCTGGCCTCTGGCGACAAATTGGAAGATACTGGCGCGCTGGAACTACGATCACAGCAATGCCCGGAACCTAGAGAGCTTTGCCGGGGTCGAATACAGCAACTGCTGTGCGAAAATTCGCCTGGTTGCCCGCGAATGGATCAATGAAAACGGGCTGTTTGTGCGCAATTTTGAGCCCAACCGCGGCGTTTTCGTTCAGTTCACCCTAGTAGGCTTAGGCAACCTCACAGGCGGCGGCCTAAACAGCCTTCTCACCGAAGGGATTCAAGGCTACGACGCTGAGCGCTAAATTGCGGCCGCGCAGCAACCGCCAATACGGTACACTTGGCAGCCTGCGGAATTAGAAAGCCTGCGAGACTACTTTATAAATGGTTACCCTATGAATGATAACAATGTGAATCGCCGCGTCCTCTTCGTTATTGGCGCGCTTCTCCTCCTGCTTCTCGCTGCACCTTTCGCGAGTGCACAGCGCGTGCTGCTCGACAAAATTATCGCCATTGTCGACGACGACGTCGTGCTAAAAAGTGAACTCGATGAGCGCATTGACGAAATTACGGCGGCAGCGCAGCGCAATGGCCAGCCGCTGCCAGACGACCTAGAGCAGTTCGAATCCGACATAATGGAGGCGCTCATCGTTGAGAATATTCAGATGCAACTCGCTAACCGCGTCAGCATCCGCTACGACGATGACACGATCAATCGCGTGCTCGGCAATATGGCAAGCAACAACAACCTCACCTTCGATCAGTATGTCGACGCGCTCGAAGAAAACGGCGTCTATCTGCAAACTCGCGAGCAAGTACGCAAGCAGATGACCATGCAAGAATTGCAGCGCGGGATGGTTAACCGCCGCATCAAAATTACAGAGCAAGAAATCGACAATTTCCTTAACTCGGAAATGGGGCGCGAACTGATGGCAGCCGACTACTTTGTCGACGATCTGCTTATCCCGTTCAGCGCTGCCGATACCCCCGAAATCAAAGCAGAGAAACAGCGCCTTGCGGCTGATTTAATCTCCCGCATCGACGACGATTTCCCGCTTGCTGCGGCACGCGCCGCAGCACGGCAGAATACCGCGATCGAAATCGGCGGCGCCGAACTGGGCTGGCGCAAAGCCAAACAGCTGCCAAGCCTTTTTGCCGACATCGTAGTCGAGATGGAAATAGGCCAAGTCGAGGGGCCTATCGAGGCAGGCAATGGCCTGCATATAATCCAGCTCGTTGACATGCAGGGAGGTACTGAGCAGTTTGTAAATCAGACTCGCGTGCGCCACATCATGCTGTCGCCAAACGAAATCCGAAACGAGGAGCAGACAGAAGCCGAAGCCCGCAAAATTCACCAGCGCATCCTCGACGGCGAAGACTTTGCGACAATTGCGCGCCAAAATTCCGACGATGCGTCGTCGGTCGTGGGCGGCGGTGACCTCGATTGGGTAAACGAAGGCGGCATGCCGCCCGAGATGGAACAGGTAGTTGATGCACTCGAAATCGATGGCGTAAGCGAGCCTTTTCGCTCGCAGGTAGGCTGGCACGTTGCCCGTGTCGAAGGTCGCCGTTTGCAAGACCTCAGCCGCGAGTTCACGCGCAATCAAGCGGCTAACGCGCTGCGCAATCGAAAGTTCGAGCTCGAACTCGAGAACTGGCTTATCGAAATTCGCGAAGACGCCTTCGTCGAGTTAATCGACTAGTTTGGAGCGCCAAAGTGACTCAACGAATCGCGCTCACCACGGGGGAGCCCGCGGGCATTGGCCCCGATCTTTGCATTCAGCTCTGTCAGCAGCCGCCTGCTGACACCGAGCTGGTTGTTGTCGCCGATCCACAACTCCTTCGCGACCGCGCAGCCGATCTTGGTTTAAGCCTAACGCTCTTCCCTTTCGACGCGTCGACGCCTGAAAGCCCTACCCAACCCGGCACTTTGAGCATTTTACCCGTGCCGTTAATCGTCCCTGTGCACGCGGGCGAACTCGACCGTCGCAACGCCGCTTACGTTTTAGAGACGCTGCGCGTAGCAACCGATGCAACCCTTGCCGGCGACTTCGATGCCTTCGTCACAGGCCCCGTGCACAAAGGTGTCATCAATGACTCAGGTATAGCATTTAGCGGCCATACCGAATTTCTAGCAGAGCGCTGCGGCTGCGACCTGACTGTTATGATGCTCGCAACCGAAGGTCTTCGCGTGGCCCTGGCGACTACTCATCTTCCGCTCGCCGAGGTGCCTGCAGCAATCACGCAGGAGTCCCTCACGCAGATAATCGACATTCTCGACGCCGATCTCACCGCTAAATTTGGTATCGCGAATCCGCGCATCGTCGTCTGCGGACTCAATCCGCATGCAGGCGAAGGAGGCCATCTAGGGCGCGAAGAAATCGAGACTATCGAACCGGTGCTCAATCGGCTAAGAGCGCGCGGTATTGACCTCATTGGCCCGCTGCCCGCCGACACATTGTTTACGCCACGGCATCTCGACGACGCCGATGCGGTGCTGTCGATGTTTCATGATCAGGGTCTGCCAGTGCTTAAATTTAAGGGCTTCGGCGCTGCTGTGAATGTCACCTTAGGGCTGCCCATCGTGCGCACCTCTGTAGACCATGGTACCGCGCTAGACCGCGCAGGCAAGGGCACGGCGAGCAGTGGCAGCCTAGCCTACGCGATCGAAACAGCGCGCAGTATGGCTGCCCATTGGCAGGCGCGGCGTGTGTGACACCACAGAATCAAGACAGAGAAAGATACCCAGCTTATGACTAATCCTTCGGCACGCAAGCTTAATAACGGCCTCAATCACATGCCGCGAAAACGCTTCGGTCAAAATTTCTTGCACGATCAAGCGATCATCCAGCGCATCATCGATGCGGTTGCGCCAAAGGCAGGCGACCATCTCCTCGAGATCGGTCCGGGTCAAGGCGCCCTCACCGAGCACCTCGCAGCGGCAGGCACGCGCCTCGACTGCATCGAACTCGACCGCGACCTTGCCGACTTTCTTATTGTGCGTCATGAGGGCGACTCGCACGTCGTTATTCATAAACAAGACATACTCAAGTTTCAATTAAACAGCCTCAAACCTGCGCCACATTCGCTGCGCGTGATTGGCAATCTGCCCTACAATATTTCGACGCCGGTGTTGTTTCATCTTCTGCGCTATAACCAATCGATAGAAGATATGGTGTTTATGCTGCAGCTCGAGGTTGTACAGCGAATGGCTGCCGGTGTCGGCGACAAGAATTACGGTCGCCTTGGCCTCATGCTGCAATACTTTTGCGAAATAGAGCATCTGTTTAACGTGCCTTCGACTGCGTTTACACCGCAGCCAAAAGTGAGCTCGGCGATTGTGCGCCTGCGTCCGCACCGCACCCTGCCTATTGCTGCACGTGATGTTAATTCACTGCAAAATGTTATTCGTACTGCGTTTAATCAGCGCCGCAAAACCCTACGCAACAGTCTTAAGACTCTCGTAAGCGACGAGATTTTCGAAACGCTGCCAATCGACGTGACTCAGCGCCCAGAAAACCTAAGTCTTGCGGACTACGTATTGATTAGTGACGCCATAACGGACAACGCCGCATGACTGATGATCGCACAACCGATTTACCCCAAACGCGTGATGCCACCGCGGCTCTTCGCAGCACTATCGACATCAAGGTGATTACCCAATATCTCGCGGCGCAGTCGAGTCCTGATTCAGCCCAGTATGCGTTTGCCTATACCGTGCATATCACTAATAACGGCGAGCAAGATGTGCAGCTTGTCGCGCGACGCTGGCTTATTGTCGACGATAACGACGAGGTGCAAGAGGTTGCAGGCGAAGGGGTGATTGGGCAAAAGCCGCATATTTCTCCCGGGCAGTCGTTCCATTACACCAGCGGCGCGATGTTGCCGACGCCTTTTGGCACCATGCGCGGCGACTACGAAATGGTAACCAAGGGCGGCGAGCGATTCTTAGCCGATATTCCTCCGTTCCTGCTTTGTCTGCCAGATTCCGTTCATTAACCACTGTCGGTTTAGTGTCGAATTCAAAAGACGCGTATTTTACCGAGCAATCGCACGCGTTTGTTAAAGTCCCCGCCGCCTCTACCGCTAGTATTAAACTATGAGCACATTCGTTGTAGGCGACATTCAGGGCTGTTACAAAGGGCTGCGCAAACTCCTTAAACACGTCGAGTTTAAGACCGGCGCCGATCAGCTATGGTGTGTCGGTGATCTGGTCAATCGCGGTCCTCGCTCGCTCGACACATTACGCTTTTTACGCGACCTCGGGCCCAGCTGTCGCATCGTCCTCGGCAATCACGATCTGCATTTTATCGCTAAACAAGAAGCCTGCGCGCCACGCCGCGGCAAACACACATTGCAAAAATTGCTCAAGTCACCCGACGCGCAAGAGCTCGCCGATTGGCTTAGGACACAGCCCCTTGTCTATTTCGACTGCATTGATACCGACGCAGGACTCCAAGATTTTGTGATGCTCCACGCAGGCGTCGCGCCGCAGTGGTCGCTAGAGCAGACATTAGAATTGAGCGCCGAGGTTGAGATCGCATTGCAGGGTGACGACTATCGCGCCTATCTAACGCACATGTATGGCGATACGCCGCGACGTTGGCACGACGGCCTCGAAGGACTCGACAGACTGCGCGTGATTACCAATTACCTCACTCGTGTGCGCTACTGCGACGCTATTGGCAACATGCAGCTCAAAGCCAAAGAGGGGCTTGCGATGGCGCCACGCGGCTACAAGCCTTGGTTTATGTATGAGAACATAAGCGAGCGAGCGCAAATACTCTTCGGCCACTGGGCCGCGCTCGAAGGACACACCGGTAAGCCTCGCGTCCATGCTCTGGACACAGGCTTTGTGTGGGGGCAAAAACTGACCGCGCTACGCCTTGAAGACGGCAAGCGCTTCGCTTACTCGAAAACGTAACCTCTAGCGATGAAAATTTATTTAGTGGGTGGCGCAGTCCGCGACAAACTCCTCGGCCTCCCGATCAAGGATCGCGACTGGGTTATTGTCGGCGCGCGCCAACAAGACATACTCGATTTAGGCTACGCTCAAGTCGGCAACGATTTCCCGGTGTTTTTGCACCCTAAAACTCAAGAAGAATACGCACTCGCCCGCACCGAACGCAAAACTGCGCCGGGTCACACCGGCTTCGTTTTTGACGCCAACGAAACTGTCACTCTCGAACAAGACCTTGCGCGCCGCGACCTTACTATTAACGCCATCGCCGAGTCTGAAGAAGGCGAACTCATCGACCCCTATAATGGTCGTGGCGACCTTTCAGCGCTAATCTTACGCCATGTCTCGCCAGCTTTCGAAGAAGACCCGCTGCGTGTTTTGCGCGTTGCCCGCTTCGCCGCACGCTTCCATTCGCTCGGCTTTCGCGTTGCGCCCGAAACCAATGAAATTATGCGCAACATTGTCCACAGTGGAGAACTTGCCAGCCTCGTCAGCGAACGCGTATGGCAAGAACTAGCCAAGGCGCTAGCGAGTAAAAGCCCCGAGGCATTTGTCACCGTACTGCGCGACTGCGATGCGCTCGGCGTTGTCTTGCCCGAAGTCGACGCATTATTTGGCGTGCCACAGCCGGCCAAGTTTCACCCCGAGATTGACACCGGCATCCACACATTGATGTGCCTGCAGCAGGCGCGTCTGCTCAGCGACGATCCGCAAATACTCTATGCAACCCTCGTGCATGACGTCGGCAAGGGTGCGACAAACAAGGCGCTCTGGCCGAGTCATAAAAGCCATGAAACACTCGGTTTACCCCTACTCGATACCCTTGCGGCACGCCTAAAAGTTCCTAATGATTTCGCAAAACTCGCAGCGCTTGTGTGCGAACACCACACAAAACTGCACAGGCTTGCGCTCGTGGATGCAGACAAAGCGCTGACACTGCTCGAGGCGATCGATGTGTTTCGACGCCCCGAGCGCTTGAATAAATTTTTGCTCGCCTGCGAAGCCGATGCCCGTGGTCGTACTGGATTCGAAAACCGCGAGTATCCCCAGCGCGCGTTTCTGCAAAGTCTCGCCGAGGCAGCAACGGCAATCGACGTGGGCGCAGCCATCAAAGAATCTAGACCCACCGACATCGGCGCCTTCGTGCGCGAGCTAAGACTCGCCGCCGTCGAAGAACGTCTCCTGCATATTCGCCCAGAGAGTTACCATGCCAACTAAGGTCGTTTTAATCACCGGCGCCGCGATTCGCATCGGCGCCTGCATCGCGCGCACATTCCATAGCAAAGGCTTCGACGTCGCCATCAGCTACCGCAGTTCGCTTACCGCTGCACAAGCCCTGATCGATGAACTCAACGCAATCCGCGCCGATTCAGCTAGCTGTTGGCCTGCCGAAATGACAGATCAGGCATCTGTGAGCCGTTTGGGACGTGATGTCCTCGCCCACCACAAAAGGCTGGACGTGCTCATCAACAATGCCTCGTCTTTTTATCCCACCGCTTACGGCGATTCGACTCAAGCGCAGTGGGACGATCTCGTGGGTAGCAATCTACGCGGCGCTTATTTTCTGACCCAGCAGCTAAGCGCCGAACTTACGGCTAACTTTGGGGCGGTGGTTAATCTGACCGATACTCACGCCGATCGCGCCCTGCCCAAACACCCGATTTACAGCATAGCCAAAGCGGGGCTTAAGGCAATGACCAAATCACTCGCCATCGAGCTTGCACCACATGTGCGCGCCAACGGCGTATCGCCCGGCGCGATTCTATGGCCCCCTTCCCTCGAAGACGACAATGATCCCGCCGTCGAAGCTGGCCGCCAGACAATGCTTGCGGGGATTCCGCTTGCCAAGTTGGGCAAGATGCAGGACATCGCAGACACAGTGTATTTCGTCGCCTGCGAAGCCACCTACCTCACCGGCCAAACAATTAAAGTGGACGGTGGGCGCAGTCTTCGTTAGCGCTAAGGAAGCGACTCAGGGCCAAGCAAACTCGATAGGCCATAGCTTTTGGCTGTCTTTGTCGTAGCTCGCCCACAGCGCTTCGTAGGTTAGACCCGTTGGTTTGTGGCGTGCCTTAGGAAGGAGTTCGGCAAGAGGCAGGAGCACAAATGCGTTGCGAGTAATTTCGGCGCGCGGTAGGTCTATACCGAGCGCAGCACCGCTATCGTCGCCATAAAAAAGTATATCGACATCGATAGGCCGCGACGAGAATTTAGCCTGGGTACGATCGCGCCCCTGGCTTTCTTCCAATTGCTTTAGAAATTCCTGCACCAGCACCAAGCTTAATTCTGTCTCGACGGCGACAACAAGATTAAGAAAATTGTCGCCGGCAAAGCCTATCGACTCACTCTCGTAAATCGACGATAAGCAAAGCGCCGAAAATTGACTCGCTAATGCATCAAGCGCGAGGCGAATGTTGCGCTGCGCATCGATATTACTGCCGAGGCTCAGGGCAAGCGTAGTTTTGAGAGTCACGTTAACAAGTCCTTGTTTGGGTGTTGCTATTTAGATCCGCGCTCTATGATAACACCAACGTCTTTCGATCCGGTGACCGCGCCCGGCTTACCTAAGCGCAGCCTTAGCCATGGCACCGAAAACTCCTCTAAGACAATCGCTGCAATCCTTTCGGCGAGCGTCTCGACTAGCAAAAATTCAGAGCCTTCAACGAAACTAATCAAGCGTTTAGCAACTGACTTATAGTCGAGAGCATCGGCGATGTCTTCACTAGCCGCGGCTTTGGTGTTGTCGCAGCCCATCTCAAGGTCGATGCTTACGATCTGCTTTTTTTCACGTTCCCAGTCGTAGATGCCGATGATGGCGTCGATTTCAAGTTCGCGGATGTAGACAATATCCATAAATAATCCTGTGCAAAATGGCGGTGCTGTTCAGTGTCAGTAGCGCTAAAAAGGAAAGCGCGGGAAATCGGCTTTATATCGCAGCCAGCGACTCCAACGACCAACGCGGCTGCGCCCGAATCTCTAAATCATCACGCTCACCCGCCAGTAAACGCTGACAACCGGCATAGGCGATCATCGCGCCGTTGTCGGTGCAGTATTTAAGCTGCGCATAAAACAAGCGCCCATCAACTTTCGCCATCGCCTCCTCCAATACTTCACGAAGGCGCAGGTTCGCGCTAACGCCGCCCGCAATAATAAGTTTCTTGTAACCGGTCTCTTCGAGCGCGCGCCTGCACTTTATCGACAGAGTATTCACCACGGCCTCTTCGAATGCCCTTGCGATGTCTGCTGCATCCTGTTCGGCGAGCTCGCCGGACTCATCGCGCAGACTTGTAATGGTATTGCGCACATACGTTTTCAGGCCGCTAAAACTGAAGTCTAGGCCAGGACGGTTAATCATCGGGCGAGGGAAATTGAACCGCGCTGGGTCGCCGCTCTGTGCAAGTTTGGCAACGTGTGGGCCGCCGGGATAAGGCAGACCGAGCATCTTTCCAACTTTGTCGAACGCCTCACCCGCGGCATCATCCAGAGACTCACCGAGCAGTTCGTATCGACCAATACCGCCGACCTTGACTAACTGCGTGTGGCCGCCTGAAACGAGCAACGCCACAAACGGAAATTCGGGCGGCTCGGGCTCGAGCATCGGCGCGAGCAAGTGGCCCTCCATATGATGAACGCCGATCGTCGGCACGTCCCACGCCATCCCCAATGTGCGCCCGATGGCAGCACCGACGAGCAGAGCACCGACCAATCCAGGGCCTGCAGTGTAGGCAACTCCCTCGATCTCGCTCGCAGCGATGCCTGCTTTTTCGATGACCTCTTCGATCAGCGGAAGCGTCTTTCGAATATGGTCGCGCGAGGCGAGCTCTGGAATCACGCCGCCGTATTTGGCATGAATCTCGACCTGACTGTAGAGGCAATCGGCGAGCAAGCCTACCTCGCTATCGTAAATGGCAACGCCTGTTTCATCGCAAGATGTTTCTATACCTAATACTTTCAATTACTTATCTCTCGGATAATGAAGTAGAAGCGGCAATCATGCCAAAGAAAGGCCTCCGCCCCAAGCTGCAGTTTTTGGTTATCAGTAAATCGATCAATCTTATCGCCTTGAGCGCGCGAGCTGATTAACTGCTAAACGCGCATCCACCGAGTTTTCCTTTGCAATTTAGCTGCTCGCGCATTAACATTATCGCCCCTGAAATTCGGAGTGGGTCGCTAAAGGCCAGCACCCCGTTTTTTCAATAAATTTGAATCACATTATTTAAGGTAGGTGTTTAGTTCAATGCCACAGGTAAAACTGAAAGAAAACGAGCCGTTCGACGTAGCCCTCCGTCGCTTTAAGCGATCTTGCGAGAAGGCAGGCGTCCTCGCCGAGGTTCGTCGCCGCGAATTCTACGAAAAGCCTACTGCCGTGCGTAAGCGCAAAGCTGCTGCTGCCGTTAAGCGCCACGCGAAGAAGCTACAGCGCGAAAACAAGAAGACTAAGCGTCTTTACTAGACAAGGTCTAGCCCCTAGCGTGACTGGCGACACAGTGCGTCACCGTGAAGATAGCTAACCTCTACTTCTCAATCACTCGCCGCCGAGGCGCCGAGTGCGGAGTAATGGCTGTAAATCCGACGCGCTTGGTCTCACTCTGGATAGGTCCGCTCTATCCCCCCCCCATCACAAGGTTCAAGGATACTAGCCACCATGGCAGACAGCGCCCTAAAGAGTAATCTCACCGAAGCAATGAAAGACGCCATGCGTGCGAAAGATAAATTTCGCCTCGGCGCCATCAGGCTTGCGCTATCCGAGATCAAACGTGTTGAGGTAGACGAACGAATTGATTTAGATGACGAGCGAGTGACTGCGATCCTCGATAAAATGGTAAAGCAACGCCGCGAATCGATTAAGCAATTTGAGGCAGCCGACCGCCACGATCTCGCCGCTATTGAAAAAGACGAAAACGTCGTACTGCAAGAATTTCTTCCCCAACCGCTCACCGAAGACGAATCCGAGGAAATAATCAAAGCAGCCATCGCAGAGTCAGGAGCAGCTACCATGCAAGAGATGAGCAAGGTCATGGCTATCGTCAGACCGCAGGTCGTCGGCCGTGTCGACATGAGCGCAGTAAGCGCAAAGATTAAAGCCCTCCTCGCCTAGCACTCAGAAATAAAGGCGCCTTAATCTAAAGGCACCTCGAACCCAAGGGCGCCTCAGTCCAAGAGCGCCTCGTTTCAGCGAGTTCTGACAAACCCTCTTCGCCTAGTATGCCCTGCTTACTAAGAACGACATCCCTTCTGCTTAGCGCCGCGGGCGTCCCGGGTTAGCGAATTGTGCTGACCTTCGGCCTTTTCTGATAGTGTGCCAGCAATGACCTAGGGACAGAGCGACATAAATTTCGCTACAATAATCTGACCACCCCACACAGGGCTCAACAGCAAGACAGCTAACGTCTTTCATTTCGAGTGATTGAGCACAGAGTAGAGACCACATTCAGCCCATGGCAGGCCTTATTCCGCAAAGCTTTATCGACGATCTTTTGAGTCGCGCCGACATTGTCGACGTGATCGATAAGCGTGTGGCTCTGAAAAAAAGTGGCAAAAACTATTCAGCGTGTTGCCCGTTTCACAACGAAAAATCTCCTTCTTTTAGCGTTCAACCCGAAAAGCAGTTTTACTATTGCTTTGGCTGCGGCGCCGGCGGCAATGCCATCGGCTTTATCATGAATTTCGACTCGGTCGATTTCCCGCAGGCGGTTGAATCACTTGCCCGCGATAACGGCATGGAGGTCCCGCGCGAAGAGAGCAAGGCGGCAACCAAGCGCCGCGCCGAAAACGCAGATCTTTATACGCTCCTCGAAGAGGCGAATGGCTTTTTTCAACTACAGCTGCGCAAACACGAGGGCCGCGCGAGCGCCGTCGACTATTTGAAACAGCGCGGTGTCAGTGGCGCCATCGCGCGCGATTTCGGCATCGGTTATGCCCCGCCCGGCTGGGACAATCTACTCAAAGCCTGCGCCTCAACTCCTGAACGCGAGAGCAATCTGCTTCAGGCTGGCATGGTAATCGAACGCGAAAACGGGCAAAGCAATACCCAGAGCGCCGCAAGCCAATTCAAGGGCTACGACCTGTCTCTTATACACATCTCCGAGCCCACGAGAC
>OJFS01000463.1_pt1 | contig 15804 bp, 11 predicted proteins | sample 1594231 | NCBI WGS metagenome assembly OJFS01 (sample SAMN05416847, study PRJEB24817) | seawater metagenome | isolation source: Sea water | place: Canada:Atlantic | collected 2013-07
AGGAGTCCGTCTCGTGGGCTCGGAGATGTGTATAAGAGACAGGAACTCTTCCCAGTCAATCGCGCCGATATCGTAAGAATCTCGGGCTTCATTCCAGCGCAGATCCGGATCAGGAATTTCTAGGTTTATGAACTCTGCTTGAGGAATTGTTTGATCAATAAAAACCTGCCTTAAATGGTCGTTGCTCTCGCGCTTTATTTTCCATTGCATGGACTTAGCGGAATTGGCAGACTCAGCATCGTGTGGGCCAAACATCATCAGCGAAGGCCACCACCAGCGATTGAGCGCGTCTTGTGCCATAGCTTTTTGTTCAGCGCTGCCATTTGCCATAGCTGAAATCACCTGATATCCCTGCCGCTGATGAAAACTCTCTTCTTTACAAATACGCACCATGGCCCGAGCGTAGGGCCCATAGGAGGTTCTTTGCAGTGACACCTGATTAACGATCGCGGCACCGTCCACCAACCACCCAATTGCGCCAATATCCGCCCAATTTAGGGCAGGATAATTGAATATAGACGCATATTTGGCGCGTCCTTCATGTAGGGCCTGAACCAGTTCTTCACGAGGTATGCCTAATGTCTCCGTGGCGCTATATAAATATAGTCCATGCCCTGCTTCGTCTTGAACCTTGGCTAACAGAACCGACTTACGTTGTAGCGTAGGCGCTCTAGTTAACCATTCTCCCTCCGGTTGCATGCCTATCACCTCAGAGTGAGCATGCTGAGACATCTGGCGTATTAGGTTCTTCCGGTATCCGGCAGGCATAAAATCTTTGGGTTCAATCTTCTTTTCGTTTGCTATTTTTGCGTCGAAGTTAATTAACGCTGCATGTGCTACCGTTTGCTCCGATCCTTGTAGTCGACCATTACTTTCGCCATTTACGCCTTCTGCAATTGGCGTAACTATACTGTTGTTGTCCATCATAATTTAAATCTTTCTGATTGAATTTGACTGAGTGGTTGGTTCAGCTATTTACGTCGGTCGATCACTCTGGTTGCCTTGCCGGCCGAACGTTCTAATCGGCCTGGCAGCATGATCTTGGCGCGGACAGACACACCGGCAATGTCTTTGATGATTTTCACAACGGCCTGACTGAGCTCCTCATCTGTGCTTCGTGCCCCGGCACTCCGCTCCACATTGATTTGCACTGTGTCTAGTACACCGTCTCGGTCGACAATTATTTGATAATGCGGCGCGATTCCCGGTAGTTTTAATAGAATTTCTTCAATCAGTGAGGGAAACAAATTGACGCCTCTGATTATAAGTAAATCGTCAGTGCGCCCTTTTATCCGCGCTAATCGACGCATACTCCTAGAAGTAGGTGGTAACAAGGCCGTTCGGTCCCGGGTACGATAACGAATCACTGGCAGCGCTTCCTTGGTCAAGGAAGTAAAAACCAATTCACCTTCCTCGCCATCAGGCAACACCACGCCGGTATCAGGGTCAATAATTTCTGGCAAAAAGTGATCTTCCCAAACTGTAGGTCCATCTTTAGTTTCAACACATTCACTTGCCACACCCGGTCCCATTACTTCAGATAGTCCGTAAATATCTACGGCATCAATCCCCATAATCGCTTCTATCTGACTGCGCATTTCGCCTGACCATGGCTCTGCACCAAAAATACCTAACCGCAAGGAACAGTCCTTCGCATCTAAACCTTGGCGCGCAAATTCTTCAGCCAACGCCAACATATAACTGGGCGTGACCATAATAATGTAGGGCTTAAAATCGGTAATGAGTTGTACCTGTTTTTCCGTTTGCCCCCCGGACATAGGAATGACTGTAGCACCGAGACGCTCGACACCGTAATGCGCACCAAGCCCGCCGGTAAATAGCCCATAACCATAGGCGACGTGCACAAGGTCGCCAGGACTGCCGCCGCCCGCGTGAATTGAACGGGCTACCAAATCTGCCCAGTTGGAAAGGTCAGTAGCGGTATAACCCACAACCGTAGGCTGCCCGGTTGTGCCACTAGAAGCATGGACCCTAGCCACCTTAGACCTTGGCACTGCGAACATGCCGAACGGATATTGGGCACGTAAGTCGTTTTTAGTCAGAAACGGAAACTTCGACAGATCATTTAAAATTTTCAGGTCGTCTGGTGTAACGCCGGCTGCATTGAAGCTTTCGCGATAATGGGCAACGTTTTTGTAGGCGTTCGATAGGGAACTTTTTAAGCGGCTGAGTTGTAGCGACTCAATTTCATCTCGGCTCGCAGTTTCAATGGCGTGGAGGGCATTAGGTGTTTGGGCAGACATACTCATTATCTTCCTACAAACTTGGGCTGACGCTTTTGCGAAAATGCGGCAACGCCTTCAGCGTAGTCATTACTATTACCTAACTCCTGCTGGAACTGCTTTTCGAGGGTCAACTGTTCCGCAAGCGTATTATTGCTTGAACATCTGAGCGCCTGTTTGGTCCTTGCCAAGCCTAGTGTTGGTGAATTGGTAAGCCTTGTGGCTGCAGCATACACCGCCGCGTCTAATTCGACGTCGGCAGTACATTGCCAAATCATGCCCATTTCGGCTGCTTCCTTCGCTTTGACCTTGGTCGCTAACATAGCTAAACCCATGGCTTTAGCCATGCCAACTAACCGGGGGAGTTGCCAAGTACCCCCTGAATCCGGAATCAACCCGATACCAGAGAAGGCTTGAATAAAACTCGCGGATTCTCCGGCGAACACTAGATCACACGCCAAGGCAATATTCGCCCCAGCACCAGCAGCGACACCTTGTACCTTAGCTAGAGTAGGTATCGGTAATTCAGTAATTTGCAAAATCATTGGGTTATAAAAATCACCAATAAGCTCACCCAGATCAGCGCCAGGGGCAACGGACGGGTCCGATAAGTCCTGCCCTGCGCAAAAACCTCTGCCGTTCGCAGCAATAACAAGCACCCTAGCTTGGGAGTCGTTAACCACACGCTCTAGGGCCTGCTTGACCTCTTTATGCATCTGTTGAGTAAAACTATTCATTTTTTCAGGACGATCAAAAGTCAACCAGTAGCAGCCGTGTTCTTCATCTAACGTAATGCAGTTGTACATTCTTTTACCATCTGCTTGCCTTGCAGAACCCAACATGACACACAATTCCCTTTTTTTTTAGTTTTTTGTATCATTTAAAGCGAAGGTTTTTCATATACACAACATTAGAAATAAGTGATCATTTATTAACATAGCCAAGCTAGAGAATGAAAAATGCAGACTGCCCAGCAGCGGTGTTGTCGATGATCGCTAATACTCTGATTCGTAACTTCCAAAAAAGAACACCTTTACGTACCGGTTCGCTTGTAGTGACTATTTTTGGTGACTGTATTGCGCCGCGTGGCAGCGTTGTCTGGCTTGGTAGCCTGATTAATTTATTGGCGCCACTAGGTATATCTCAAAGGCTTGTTCGCACCGCTGTGTTCAGACTGGTTCAAGATGGCATATTGGTTAACGAGCAAGTTGGGCGAAGAAGCTTTTATTCACTGTCTACGGTAGGTAGGCGCTCCTTTAGCGAAGCCACCAGCCGAATCTACGCGCAAGCGGTTGTTGAATGGGATGGGCTATGGACTTTTATAGTGGCCTCACAACTAAATGCGGAAGAAAAAACAGATTTACGCAAATTATTGGAGCCTTTAGGGTTTCGCAGCATAGGTTCTGATCTGCTAGCACTACCCAATGGCACCCCCCCGCTCTTAGACGAACAGCTCAAACGCCTTACCTACGGCGCTAAGCTATTACAGATGAAAGCCCATCCACCTAAAGAAGCCGTGAATAATGATTTGATAAGCTTTACCCGCACGGCATGGAACCTAGAGCCTTTAGAAGTGGCTTACAAGGAGTTCCTGCAACTCTTCCAACCAATTCTCATTAAATTGGAACGCAGTAAACAACTACAAGATGAAGACGCTTTTTATCTTAGAACTTTCTTGATCCACGAATATAGAAAAGTATTACTCCGCGACCCGGCATTACCATCGGCGTTGCTGCCACCCTCGTGGAAGGGGCATACAGCTTATCAATTGACGAAAACGTTGTATCAACTTACGTTAGAGAGATCCGAGGCATTTATTGATGTCAGTTTACAAAACCTAGTTGGTCCGCTACCCAGCGCGGACAAAACCTTTTTAGCGCGTTTTGGCGGACTCAGGTAAGTGGCCACCCTAACTAGGCAAGCGCTTAATCCAAAAACGCCTTATTCCTCGATTCTGCATGCGCCTCACGAACATCACTGGGGGGCACGCCGAAACGTGACTTGAAAGCGCGAGAGAAGTGCGCAGCACTAGGAAACCCAACGTGCCAAGCAATATTTTCTATGGATAGTTGCTGCTTAAAATGGGGGGATTACACTATCAACTTTGTTACTTCGGCTATTCGCCTAGGGCCATTTCTTCATTGCTATTAGTATCTTCAAATTCATCATACTCTGTCTGCAAAACAACCGCACTCTGAGGCTCACCATTGAACAGTAGCTGGGTTACATCTGGTCTTGAGTAGTGTCCAACCGGATCGGTAAAGGCTTTCGTAATTTTAATAAGGCATCGGTAAACGCTTGAACAATAGCATGCCGATATTCTAAATGGATATTCTTCATTTGATCTAAAGAAAAATGACCTTGATTAAGTATAGATATCGCTTTGTTAGAAGCAATGGGATGACGATAGATACTCTCACGAATGTTATAGGCTACTTGTTTTCCGTATTCCCACTGCAAGCTACCAACGCTATCGAACATTTGTTGCCTAGCTTTACCTCTTGGATCATCCATATTTGACCAGTGGCTATTAACACTTCTAGGTCTACATTTACATTTTATTTACTCATATTCTATTTCCTTTTTCTTTAAAATTTTTAAGAAAAAAATGATTCTAAAACATTTTCTGGAATAACATTTTGCACCTGCGTTTTTTCTGTCAGCAAAATGAATTGTGGCGCTATGGTCAATGCAAACAACAAAGTTTATTATTCCAGCCCATATTGAAAAGGTTTGTAGAACATAATCAACGCCTTGAGTAGTGGATACAATTGCCACGATGTGCATCCTATGATGCCAACAAATATTATGCACCGTCAAAGACTGCTAGGGCGAGGGAATGCCCTTGGAATAGTGTGTGCTATCTTGGCAGTAGCACAACCCCTTACCTCGCTTGGCACCACAATCAACTCTGCGAGGTTATAATTGAAGCGGAAGTTGAGCTTAACGCTGCTAAAAACGAGGACTTGGCGCAAATCGCGCCAATAAATTTCATCCAGAAAGGAAAAGGTCAGAAATGAATTTAACATGGACTTTGTGGCCCGCCGTGATACTGACAATTCTTTCTTATGCCGGTTTTACCCTAGCAAACGATACGGGCAGCGGCGCGCGCAAGTTCGCGCAATTAGAACAAATTCTTCCCACGCCAAACATCTATCGCACTGCATCAGGCGCGCCAGGTTTTGCCTATTGGCAACAGCAGGCTGACTACAAGATTCAAGTTGCACTCGATGAGGGCAACCAGTCAATCGTGGGCAGTGAACAAATCACTTATACCAACAATTCACCAGACACCCTTAACTACCTGTGGCTACAGTTGGATCAAAATCGATTTTCTGACGGCTCACTAGATAGACGTTCACAAACCGCAAGCCCAATAGAGGATCAAATAAGTTTTAGGCGCCTGCGGCAAACACAGTCTTTCGCAGACAATCGGCATGGCTACGATGAGTTAGAAGTTTCTGATAAGAACGGTTCACCTCTACCGCATGTAGTGATCGACACCATGATGCGCGTTGATCTTGCCAAAGCTTTGAAGCCCAAAGGCAAAATAGTAATCAATATCAGTTGGAGCTTCAAAGTTATTGAGCAAGCGGCCATTGGAGGGCGCGGCGGATACGAGCACTTCGAAGACAACAACAGCTATATTTTCTCCCTTGCTCAGTGGTTTCCGCGAATGGTCGCTTATACCGACTACGCTGGATGGCAGCACAAAGCCTTCCTAGGTCGGGGCGAATTCACTTTAGAATTTGGCAACTATGAAGTGGCAATCACCGTGCCCGAAGGGCATATCGTGTCTGCTACTGGCGAACTAACCAACGCCGGTGAGGTCTTGACTAAAGTACAGCGCCAACGCCTGACCCAGGCCAGCACAAAAGCGCCGATATTTGTTATTACGCCTGAGGAGGCATTGACCAATGAAAATCAAGCTTACAAATCCAAGGGCAGTAAAACTTGGCGTTTCAAGGCAAAACGCATTCGAGATTTCGCTTGGTCTTCTTCACGAAAATTCATTTGGGACGCCATGCTGCACGACCAACCCGGTGCTATACACGACAGTGTATTAGCCATGTCGTTTTATCCTAATGAGGCGGAGCCGGCTTGGTCTCACTATTCCACCCAAGCTGTGATCCACACGCTAGATATCTACTCACGCTTTTCCTTCGACTACCCCTATCCAACAGCCCAGTCCGTTAACACCTGGGAGCGCGGCGGCATGGAATATCCAATGATCACCTTTAATGGTTATAGACCGTCGAAGGATAAAAAGGAAGGTCAGGGCGGCGGCGAAACAGACATTAAGGACAATGCATCCGAAGGGGTCGAGGTCACCTATGAGAGCGCAGAAGACGCCATCACCTATTCACGGCAAATAAAGTACGGGCTGATTGGTGTCATTATCCACGAAATTGGCCACATCTATTTCCCCATGGTGGTTAACTCCGACGAGCGCCAGTGGACTTGGATGGACGAGGGCATAAACACGTTCTTGGAGTATGTTACAGAGCTTGAGTGGGAAGAACGTTTCCCAGCGTTTCGCGGCAAAACCAATGTATTGGATTACATTCCCGAATACATGACCTCTACAGACCAAGTGCCGATCATGACGCAATCCGATTCAATTTTGCAATTTGGCCCAAATGCCTATTCCAAGCCTGCAGCAGCACTGACAGTTTTAAGAGAGACTGTGATGGGTCGCCAACAGTTCGATTTTGCATTTAAGCAATACGCCAACCGCTGGAAGTTCAAACGCCCCACCCCTGCGGACTTTTTTAGAACCATGGAAGATGCTTCAGGCGTGGATTTAGACTGGTTTTGGCGCGGCTGGTTTTACAGCACAGACCATGTGGATATTGGCATTAACGACATACGTGAGTATCGAATAAAGACCGGTGATCCCGAAATAGATTTCCCATTGAACCGTATAGAAAACGAAGCGCTTTACCCCCAACCCATAATGCAGGAACGCAACGCCGCGGCTGGGTACTCAACCCGCCTGAAAAGGCTACCTGAGCTAGCAGATTTTTATAATGAGAACGATGAATTTTCGGTGTCCAACAAAGACAGAAACAAGTATCGGTCTTACTTAAAGGGCCTAGATGACTGGGAACAAGAGGTCTTAACAAGGGCGCTAGACGAAGACCCATACGTTTACTTTATAGATATAGAGAACAAGGGTGGCTTAGTCAGTCCACTGCCGATGAACATCACCTACCAAGATGGCAGTAACCGACTACTCAACTTGCCTGCAGAAATTTGGCGACGTAACGCAGAAAACATCACCCATATGCTGTTGGAGAACAAAGCCATCGCCAAGGTATCTATCGACGATAGACACCAAACCGCCGATGCAGATTTTTCTAACAACGCGTTCCCCCCAAGCATTACCCCATCCAGATTGGCGTTATACAAACGCAAGCGCGAAGATAGAAATCTCATGGCAGACATGTTGGTGGAACTAAAAGGTGGTAGCGATCCTGCGATAAGCAAGAAAATACCTTTAATCAATAGCCCCGCCCAATGAACAAATTTTTTGCCATAGGCATGAGTAGACGGTGTTTATACATGGCGCTGCTGTGCTTACCATTACTGGCAAGCGCACATAGGCAGCACCTAAGCTGGACCGAAGTAAAGTTAAGCGACGACAGGAAGTCTGCGGCGATTACTCACCGGCTACATCAACACGACAGCACTGCGCTGCTAAAAAGTATGGGGTTCAGCAACCCAGATTTGGACTCGCTAGAACACCTTGCGGTTCTCGCTGTATACGCGGCTAGAAATACTCAATTTATACTGCAGAACAGGACATTGGCAGAAACCGATATTATTGGCGCCGAAACAGAAGGCGACTTCGTCTTCGTTTATCAAGAAGTAGTGGAGCAGATAGCGACACTAGAAAAAGTAGAAACCTCAATATTCATGGATATCAATCCGGAGCTAGTTAATCGAATTAACCTGTTATATAAGGGCAACATAAATTCATTGAAGTTCACGGCGGCAGAGGGGGCCAAAGACCTTTTACGCGATAAATTGTCAAATTAACCAGCAAAACCGTGAAGCACAAACAGACTTAATGACCCGTCATTTAGAGCAAAAATCGAAGTTTAGATGTACCCCACCGACCTACCCTAGGGGCAATCACCCGAAAAACCGTTTTGTATTACTGAATGCAAAGCGAACATATTTAGTGTTACAAAGCAAATTCTTTGTTACACTGCCGCAAAGTGCCTAGCATCTTAACGTTATAGGTCTTTATCGAAAATTTCAGATTTGTAGGCAAACCGGTGAGTTTGACTATTATTTTTGTAATTTCACCAACAAATTAGAGTATAGAAAATGAGTAAAGGTACAGTGAAGTGGTTTAACGCCGACAAAGGTTTCGGATTTATTACACCAGAAGATGGCAGCAAAGATTTATTTGTTCACCATTCAGAAATCCAGTCTGGCGGCGACTACGCAACATTGAGCGATGGCCAAGCGGTTGAATTTGAAGTTGGCCAAGGCCAAAAAGGCCCATGTGCCAATAAGGTAACTGCTATCTAAATAGCCAGTCACTTTGAAACAAAACAGACACGAACTAGTTGCTTAGCGGCTTGTTCGTGTTTGTCGCGTTTACCTCCAAGCAAACCAATTGATAATTATTTACACTGTTCGTCGGCTACTTAGTTTTATCTCCCCTCCCCCAGTGGCTACAACAACGCCCTTTGTAAATGAACCTGAAGCTAAAAGATGACTCTTTTTCCAACGCGCCTGTGCTACATAAAGTCAGCGAGTAACTACGAATAGTGAAAATATGAGTTCAGAGCAACAAAACAACCCGTTACATGGCGTTACTCTAGAAAAGGTCGTCACAGATTTAGTAGAGCACTATAACTGGAATGCTTTGGCGGACAAAATCGACATTAATTGCTTCAAGAGCGACCCATCGATTAAATCTACCCTAAAGTTTTTGCGTAAAACCCAGTGGGCTAGGGATAAGGTGGAGAATCTGTATATTGCAACTTTTGCAAAGCCATCGCCGTGGCGAAACGCCAAATATCCGCGCTGAGTAATTCTAGACGGCTACATTAAAAAGATACTGATGCAAAGGGCTGAACAAAAAGCACTAACATCTGAGAGTTACTCTTTAAATACAACTTCACAGACTACTACCAAGTAATCTCAAAGCCCTATGGAACGTAGTGGATGGGCGACGACCAGGCACGCTCTTGCAGCGTTGCCGCCAAATCAGAGCGAAGTGCTGTGCCGACTCGAATTGCATCCCAAGTGCTCCAGCGGCAAGTGGGGTTTTCTAATACACGGGTGTAGTAAAATGCCCGTTGGCTGGCCTTAAAGTTTGGATCAGTCCACACGTTGCGCAGTTCGGTGTCACCTGTATTGGCACTAATACTGCAATCGCCTAAATCCACCGAAGCACCATTATCTGGACAGCGATTGGTTGTAGGGTCTACTGCCACACCACCGGCGCAAGCAACGTCTATGATCTCTTCATGGGTCTCGCCAGATGCGTCTATCCAGCCTTTAATAATTTGCAGGCGCTGAAGCGGTGCGCTGTTGGCATCAGCTTGAGCCCACATCGCAAATTGCGGCGCAGCCACAGTGGCGCTTGGGTTAGAATCAGACAGCGGCGTGAGATCCGCACCCATAGTGACACCGGTTGCATAAGCTTGCGCTATACCGTCAGTGGAATCCAATAATTCACTGGGAAAACCGTAGCCCGCAAAAAATCGCAATCGCATACGCGGGCCAGATGTGGCAAATGTCTCTTTACGGCGCAATGCAGCGTAAATGGCTTGCCGAGTATTTTCCTCCGCCCAAACACCAGCAAGTCCAGACGCCCCAAAGGTAGGTTGAGCACCACCCACGTAGGTTTCGCCATCTACTTCGGTCATTGCTTGAGGCGCAAGGGTATTGAACAGCCAACCTTCAGCAGGACCAAAAGGCACCGAGCCGCGCAGCTGCGCATCTGAAGATAGAACACCCAGCTTAGAGCTGAACTGCGATTCGTCGTTTTGCGCAGCGCCCGTATGGGTGTCACTAGAACCAATGACACCAAACGCGTAGGGATTGGTGACCCCTTGCGCCTCTAGCGCCAAACCGCGACGCAAAGCGTTGCGCACATAACTGCCCTCAGGTTCGCTGGGTAACGTGGTTGCAACGCGAAACTCCATCAACTCAAAATTTGCCCACTCATCTGTTGTGGACAAACTCGGGTGGGTTTCCGAAGTGCCTTTAATTTGGGTAATTTCCACCAACGGCTCATTACGAATGCGCTGAACGGCATAGTCATTGTCTATAGGCGTACCTGCAAAATCTACGAGCTTAAACATCTGGCCGTTAGAGCCATTGGAGTTATGTGGAATGGCCATAGACTCAACACCTGCTTCGCGCAGCGTATCCATCCAGCGCCAAAGATCTTCAGGATTATTTGAATGTAAGCGTGAGAAAGGTACTTCCGGCACTAGGTCGCTGCTTTCAAAGACAACGTTACGGTGCAGGTTGCCCCGATCATCGGATCCAGTGGTATATTCGTAGGCAACAAACGTGGTGAAGCGACCCGGATCATTGAACATATCCGCAGCCTTTACTGTGTCTGCCCAAGCTCGGCGGGTAATAGCCAACGTTTCCTCAGCTTCGATATCACCATCAATAATGCCTGGCACTAAACCGGCCAAAAGCTTGGTGAAGCTGCTCAACCGATCAGGCAAACTCCAACGATCCATATTATCTGGTGCATTCAGATCATGTATCACCTTGGTGAAAGGATACTTAGACAGTTCGCTACCGGTATCGGCAGCTACTGGCGCCACGCCCATAAACATTGCGTGATCGGTGACACCATAAAAATCTAGCGGCTCGCTTAACTGCATGTCATAACCGGAAGGATGCTTAATGGCTTCGCCCTGAGCAAAGCGATAGGCATCATACGGTGTGGCCAAGGTGCCAAATGCATAGGCGTCAAATGAATAAGTTGTGTGCACGTGCAAATCACCGAAGTAGGCATTGCGCTGAGGGTTAGCAGCAACCCGTCGGTCAATAACAGTGTGGTCCGTTGCAAACACAGCTTGCCCCAACGCCCCAGCGACCTGAGTCTGGTCTAACGGTGTAGTCCTTTCACAACCGGCCAACAATAGGCCTACAAACAATGCACAAAATGGTCCAGTGCACTGTCTTAATCCCAATCCTTCGAATGCCATTTTTTTCATGCCTGTCCCCCAATTAATGGAAATCATTGTGAATCACCAATCGCTTTGTGGCAACGCAAACACCGTGAAAGGCCGGCCTAAAAAGGCCTATGGGGTGTGCTGCTGCATTTTTTTACCTAGGCCATTACGAACTGCTCGAACGGACCGGCGAATTCGCGGTGATGATTATCTAAACGCGCGTGCAAATCCGCCAGCAATTTATAACTACAGAAGCGGCATTGGGGAGATTTGGTTCTGCGTACCTGTCTAGTAGTAAGAGCATCCCGTTAGCGAAAACATCAACTCAGCCTAAAACTGGTCAAACATCCTACACGCCCCAGCCATATCAGTTACCACAAGATCCAAATTGGCTGGTGCCAAATTTGCAGTACTCTGCAGCAAAAGCCCCTTCAGCACGCCAGCTGCATCAATTGTCATGTCGCCATCGATGACCGCCTTACTTAAAGCATTAGCAGCTTGCTTGAGCAGCACCTTAATCTGTCGAATATCTGTGTGGATAGCAGCCAACTCAGTAGTTTGACTTAAGGTACTGGCATTGGCTGCGCGTGCCTGTGCAGCGCAGATAGCATCACGAGCGAGTAGGTCTAAGCGAATGGGCTTATAACGCGCAATACCGCCGGTAATATCCTGCGTTAGCTCGGGATAAATGGCTTTGCCTACGGCACGCCTTAGGGGCGAATGAGCGACGTAAATACTGCCGTCGGCCGCGACAATGCTCATGGCCAATGAATCCTCTCGGCCTTCTGCAAAGTAGCGTAGCTTTCCTGTTTGTCGATCCAGCAGCCCCATACCAACATGTAGCATCAGGTTGGAACCCAGCAACGACTTGCCGCCGCCGATGCCAATCACCACACCGTTAGCTGTAATCGTCGCGGTTAACGAATTTGTTTGTTCATCGACATTGGCATACCCATCAAACCCCGTCAGTTCTGCCGCCCATGTCCGAGCACCGCTGTCGCCATTGTCCACCAATTGAATTACGTCTTTGCGGGTGACGGCGTACAGCTCATTATTATCTGCAGCCACTGAAATTGAACCGACCAACGGTTCGCCCACATCCGCACGCCATATTTCGTTTAACTCACTGTCTAGGGCAATAACATTGCCAAGGTTATCTGACACATACAGGCGCTGGCCATCTGCGCTTAGGGCGGGGGTTGAGCCAGTGCCTCCCTGAAAAGTTGCACGATTCAACATCTGAAATTCAAACCCGCCGTCAGCATCATCTGGGATACTAATTAGATCAAAGGCGTAAATCGCACCGATTTCAGATCGACCATCCTCGGTACCATCCTCGGCATCGTTCGCTGTTGCAGCTATATAAATTCGGCCACTTTTAGGATCAATACTGAAAAAATTAGTGACTAAGCCGCCACCACCGTAGATATAGCTTACGGCCGAGGAGAATAAACTCAAACCGGCAGCATTCTTACCGAAGGCTTTATCCATCAGCGGGTCCACTCGATCTACGACAAACCCAGGAATTTTCGTACCATTACCGCTAACCGCAGGCGCACCGGGTACTTGCCCAATAGGCGCCACCAACTCACCTGTTCTGCGGTTGAAGGCAAATAGTTCTCCGGCCTTCGACACTGCGATCAGCGAATCTGTCGCCGGATGATAGTTGAAACTATGCACTTTCGAACCCGCACTCCTGCTAGGGTCCAACGGTGGTAGGCTTAAACCAGTAGGCACGCTCCAAATCGTTGAGCCATCTGGTCTCAAAGCCATCGCACGCGCATAACCAATAATGTAAATAATCTGCGCGCCAGGGTTGTCAGGGTCGTTCAATATGAACGCGGGACTGGCAGAATGCATTGCATCGTCCGCGGTTATCGCCCAACGGCGTACACCGGTTTGGGCGTCGAGTGACACCAACACCACACGTTCGCCGTGGTAGAACTGTGGACTAAAATACAAATTGCCTTGGTTATCAAAGAGCGGTCCGTTACCGATGAAGTAGGACGGCTCCGCAACCCAGTCAAGTTCAAACATCGGCGCAGCAACGCCCCACACGCTGTCCGAATTCGCCACGCCCACATGAATGGCATTAAAAGTATCCGGCTCTGGAATAACATCGTAACTGTGGTTTGCGGTTGCGCGCGCGCCAACTGGTTGCCATTGAGTTTTTTCAGGAGGAGCAAAAACCTTAGGGTTGTGGGGGCGTGTATCATCAACAAAGATTTTGAAAACCCCAAAACCAACAACCGCAACCAGTAACAAACTGAGCACTTTCCGAGTATTCATTTTCAAGATTCCTATTATTGACCTTCACCACTTTATCAAACCGGTAGAGAGCAGACACCGCTGTTTACGGCGTCCACCCTAGAGGATTTTCTGCTTCGCCAGAGCGCGGCCACAAAGCCAAAAATGTAGGGAACCCCAGAGGCCTACAAGCGAAAAGTAGGCCAGCGCCACACTTAGAGCATCCTCACCATAAAGAGGGTTGAGCAAATCACTTAACACACCTACTAGTAAAGGACCGAGGCCTAAGCCAATGAGGTTGAGGCAGAGCATCTTAACCGCCGATGAAACTGCCCGCATTTGTACCGGTGACAAGGTTTGCACCATGGCTATGCTGGGTCCAAGAAAACAATTACCGAGGAGACCCGGAATAATAAACAGTAACATCGCCGTAGTTAAATCGTCTGATAACAAACCCAAAACAAACAATGGTATGGAGATAAACGGCACAATGGCAAGCATCCACATGCCATATTGGAAACCCCGAATAGAAAGGCGATCAAACCACTTACCGGCGACCAGCGCGCCCACCGCACCCAAAATGCCAAACACACCAGCCATCATAACACCGGCCTGGGATTGACTCAGATCGTGTGCTCTGATGAAAAAAGTGGGTAACCACTGAGTAAGTCCATAAGACATCAACCCCGCCACAACGGAACCCGCAATGAGGTGCCGCATAGCAGGGTTGGCCCACATTGTGGCGGCAGTGGTAAATATGGGCGGTGGCGGTGGCGGTATTTCCGTTTCAAAGGTGCCCCTAGCTGGCTCACGCAGCAGTTTAGTCATAACGAGGGCAAGCAATAGGCCGGGGGCACCTACGGCCACCATGGCAACGCGCCAATTGTAAGCCTCGGCAATAAACCCGCCCCCAACAAAACCCAACATCATGCCAAAACTACCGCCTAGCATTAGCGTGGCCATGGCGAAGCCCCGACGATGAGCCGGAAAGTAGTCAGCAATGATTGAGTGACTTGCAGGGTTCACTCCCGCCTCACCAATGCCTACACCAATACGAAATAGCAGCAGGCTGACAAACCCGGCGGCTAGACCACTAAAGGCGGTCATCAAGGAGAAAATAACCAGACTGGCAATGATGATCCACTTACGACTGTATTGGTCAGATAAGCGCGCAATAGGTAGACCCATGGTGGCGTAGAACAAGGCGAATGAAATCCCACCCAACAATCCTAACTGGGTATCGCTCAGATCGAACTCTGCTTTTATATCGGGAAAGAGAATTGACAAAATCATCCTATCGCTTATCGACAGGGTGTAGGCCAACACCAACAAAAGCATAGCGGTGCGGTGACCTGCCAAGGGTTCAATGACTGTTTGCTTATTCATTGTGGCTTGTATCTTCAAGCGCAGCGCAGACCAAAAAATTTTGTGCCAATGCCTATTCCCAATTTCTATCAAAGCTCATTATAGTAACCCTACACCTTCAAACAGGGTCATATTCGGACATGAATTTCGACTAAGGTGTTGAGTGACCATCAATAGCGATATGCACCAAGAGCGAGCCATGAGGACAAGTCAAATTCAGCGTGACGTGTTTACGCACCTAATAGCCGAGTTAAAAAAAGCAGGGGTTACTGCGGAACAACTGCTTCACCAATCGCAGTTAAGAGAACAAACGGCATCGAACTCAGATCAAACCTTAACGCCAGGCAACAACCCACTAATAACCCTAGAAACCGCGGTGACGCTTGCTGGCGACCCTACTCTGGCACTACGCTTGGGTCAGCAAATTGGCATTGAAAGTTACGGTACCTTCGGTTTTGCCTTGCTGAGTTGCGCAACCTTGAGAAAGTCCATTGAGCTATTGCTGCGCTACGGGAAGGTTTTTTTCAACCCAGGCTGGTTATCCCAGGATCATGACAAAGGCCTATTGCTTAGACTGGATCTAAATAGAGGCACGCCAGCGCAACAGCAAATAGTTGCCGAGCTGTGCTTTTCGCAATTGGCTAGCATCGGCAATTCTCTTTTTCGCCGTCACCTTGAGGGTGCGCAGATCAGCTTTTCATATGCCAAACCCGCTCATGCAAGCAGCTACAAAACTGTCTCTTATACACATCTGACGCTGCCGACGAATAGAGAGGTGTAGATCT
>OJFS01000465.1_pt1 | contig 15750 bp, 14 predicted proteins | sample 1594231 | NCBI WGS metagenome assembly OJFS01 (sample SAMN05416847, study PRJEB24817) | seawater metagenome | isolation source: Sea water | place: Canada:Atlantic | collected 2013-07
CTCGTGGGCTCGGAGATGTGTATAAGAGACAGCTAAAATCCCTTCGGGTGTCCTCGCTGAATCTGACCATTCAGGTGCTAATGATCCCTCGTCCCAAAATTCACTGTACTCCCACATTCCAAACGTTAAGACATAGAGATATTCTTTTAAAATCACCTCTCCCGTAAGCTCAAGGTCTCTTTCCAAGCTCCCACCATATCCCTCTAGATCAAATACGCCATTCTCGACTGCTTCATTCATTGCCTTATAGACTTCGCTTGATTGATCTGATCCATCGAGAGCTTGTAATGACCCCTCTACTGCTCCTTTAATTCCTAGCATGTGTATTGTATGGAGAATATGCTCCATGATTTCAGCAATATCATTTCTACCGGTGGGAGGAGCTGGAGATTCGATGTTTCTAAACCAAACCATATCGTTACTAACATGGCTGTCGTTGTGCGCATCTAAACCGGTCCACAGCTCCGGTGTACGCAATGGGTTTGATTCGTAGCTGTCTCCACTGCCGTAAAGCGTCCTTTGAACAGTTGGCAAACCTGCGTGGGACGTGCCGCTTTCTCCCTGTAATATTTTTATGACGTTGTCTTGCGCAACTCTGTCTATTCCTTGCCCCTTGGGATCTAAAAGTAACTGTATTACTCGTGCTGTCTTATATACCCAGGAGTCGGGAACAGCGTTGTTACCACTTACTTCTGCGCCTGCGACAATTTTAATTCCGTGAACAGTTAGGGATCTGTCATATAAATCGGTGCCGCTGGAATACTCAGCGAGTTCGCCGCTTTGGTAGTATGACATTGGGGTAATCTCTAGTTAGTCAAATAAAATTTACTTTCGAGTGTACATTAAACTTATCTCTAATAAAAATAGCGAACCTGACTAGAATATATCCAGTGAGTTATGCATGTGCTGGCGCGATTGATTGAATTTCCTCTGCACTCAACCAAAAAATTTTTCGTCGCGCACAGCATGCAATTGTTAAATGCAAGCCCACTCGATTCTTTCATCAAAATTAGCTTCTGTCTCTCGTTAGTAAAAGCTGCTTATTATCGATAATATGCCGACTCACTTGAATGCCGAATGAAGCAATATGCTACACTGCACTTTGATATTGGACGCGAAAAGCACGCGGATAAGTTGCCTGATGTATTTCGATTCGCGCTACCGCGAGGAGCAGATGTCAATCAACACGTTGGCAACAATTAGCGAGAATATTCAAATCAGAGTAATAGTGCTGGACACTTTTATTATCAACCCAGTCTCTAGTTCTGATCGCGCTTCCTTTGATGACGCCAATCAAGAATTAACCGTTACGGCAGTTAGAGTTGGAGAGGTTTATCACAAGGTTATATTGAATCTCATCGACGCTACGGATCTTGTGTTTGAAGTCGAATCAGTGATCTCTACTGGACCCCCGAATATCAGTTCTACAGGTTTATATAAGAACGGTATTTTGACCGTTCCATTGCTTCTGGCTTTAAAGGACCGATACGTTATTTCATTTAGTTTAAAAAGCGAAAATCCGGTTCATTTTCGGGTTGTTCCAGCAGAACCGGTGCCGTGAAAAGAGGTATTTGATATAATCAAATGAAGACGTGGCGGTGTTAGCGAGCAGACGATGTCGCCGCCGTCATTAAGATATCAAATCCTTAACGAAAGATTCACTTTTCTCGAACTCGTCCAATCGCTCAAGATATCGGGCCAAATTACTATGTAAGTGATGAATCGCGGATTCAAATCGGCCGAACCTATAATGCGTGTTGGCTCCAGAGCTCATAGCGGCTTGAATATCACTCACGACTTTCGCATCCTCTTGGTTGCCTGTATCTGAAAGAAAAGCGGCGTCCTTCTTGGCGCGAGCTAATTCTTCTTGGGTAGCAGCAGAACCATTTGGTTTCGGCAGTGTGAACTTGTAGTTGAAATAGCGTGTCCTTGTTGCTGATTCTGGTTCAGCGAAGCTCACATGGCAGTGTTGTGATAGTTGATTAATAGACGTGAAAGGGAAAATTCGGTGGACTAGTGTGACCATGCGATCCAACGACAAGTTCTCTCGCGGTGCGTCGCGCAGTTTTTCAATGCGCCTGAAAGGGAAACATACACGAGAATTTGGCCCCTGCGTTTCAATAACATTTAAGTTGTCATAGCCGTAAGGATAGAAGGATTCTGGATGTGTGGGCTTTATATGATAGCCTTCCAGAGTTCCCTCGGCAGTCAGCTTCCAGTTGATGTCCTCAACAGATTCACTCGAATCGAACAGTACCTGATTCTCAGCCAGGAGATCAGGTAGCGAGTCTAAAGCACCAAGCCCAACAGGTTCATCCTGAGTAATAAATACCAATCCACTGCGGATTTCTACCTCATGAACTGGTACCAATCCGTTGCTATTTTTGTCTAGGTCAGGAAAACCATGTTCGTGGGGCACGTACTCAAGTCGACCGTCTAGTCGGTATGCCCATCCATGATAATTACATCGAAATATCTTCGTACAACCGGATCCATCAGCCAATTGCATCCCACGATGCCGACACGCGTTACGAAATGCCCTAATACTACCGTCCAGACCGCGCACCACCACGAGTGGAACACCAGCGGAGGCCCGCGCCACGTAAGAGCCTGCGTTAGGTAAAGCTGCAACCGGACAAAAAGGGATAGGTAGGCGACGCATAAGCCGCCTTTCAGCATCGAAGCGTAATGGAGAAGTGTAGTTTTCCACGGGCTCAAACCAATCCTCATCACCAAGGTCGGTTGTGCCGTTATCAATATGGTTCAGAATATGATCGAGAAGTTCTGCGTCGCTGCGCATCGTGGATCGCTCCAAAATTTTTTAGTAACGAGGTAAGTTACATTCCATTTAAGTTGTATGCAATAAAATGCGTATACTCCTGCATATCAGTTCACCACCAGCATGCTCTACAGAAGCATGGTGGCGCCCCTGAGCAACCAGCAATTTATCTCCAACAAACACCTCTCGATAGTCCAGTAACCGCTTGATCTGCATATTCAGGCCCTCAATGGAGTGTTAAAGCCTGTATTGTAACTCCGCGTGTCAAGCGGACTCAGGCACCACCCCCTAAAAACTCAAAATAGCCATATATAGACTCTACCCCCGGGGTCCTCCCACTTGCTCAGAAAGGCTCCCTATTTAGCTAGTACATACTATTCTGAACGAAGGGTTAGGTATTTTAAGGAAAGGGCGATGAAACTATTGATCAGGACATTCTTTACTCTATTGGTTAATGCTTTCGCGGGCAGCTCAATAGCTCAAGGTGAGGAGGATAGAAACCCTCAAGCGGAGGATGTATTCCACAGGTTTTTATCAGCTTTTACTAACTCCGATGTCGACGGCATTGTTAATTTGTTCTCGGATGATGCGATCTTTTGGGGTACTGGCTCAGTAGAGTTAGTCGAGGATACAGCCGGGATTCGCTTGTATTTTTCTGGATTAAGCAAACGACCTTCCGGCCAGGCATTGGCTCGGGCCCAAAATTTTTCAATTATGGAATTATCAAGTGATAGTGTTTTGATCTCTGGTATGTGGGAAGTGGTGCCGCAGGGTCAAAACACTGGCACTCCACTCCGCATCAGCATGGCACTTTCTTTACAAGATGGAATTTGGAAGATTGTACAGTTCCATAATTCAGCAATGCCCGGCTTGTAGAAACAGAGCTAATCCAAAGCAAGTAGATGACTTCTACTTATATTTTACCGGCGTATTGGGGTATTCTATCGTGAGATTATGGACTAAAAATAACAAATAATTGGGGTGATGGCATTGGAAACTAAAACTATATTACTCCTATCGTTGACTGGCTTTTTAAGTGTCTTGACTTCATTTACTCACGGAGCTTCTGAATGTGAGCCAGTAGGTGATATTCAATTCATTTGTGGGATTATTGATGCTGAAGATATTATCGAGATACCTAATAGCGAAGTTGTAATCGCGTCAGGGCGCACATCTCCCTCTACAGGGTCAATCTATGCAGTTAATAGTCAAAACTTTCAGTCCAGAGAAATATTTCCCCAAAATGCGCTCGAAGCAAGGCTTAACACATCCTTGTATAAAGACTGCCCTTCAGAAGCCACTAGCTTTCAACCACATGGAGTTACTTATAGGCTTGGTGTTGACGGCTTTCATACGCTTTATGTGGTTGGGCATGGAGAAAGGGAGGCTGTTGAAGTATTTGAGTTAAACGTAGCAGGCGAGCTTCCCTCGCTTCGATGGGTAGGCTGTATAGTGGCCCCAGACTCAGTTGCCAGATTTAACGCAGTGACTAGCCTTCCCGATGGAGCGATTGCTGTTACTGATCTAAACAGAGCGGGCGGGGCGGTTTGGGAATGGTCTGTTGACTTAGGCTGGCGAATAATTCCAGGAAGTGAAATGGTTGGAGCGAATGGTATTGTTTCTTCCGAAGATGGGGATTGGCTTTACATCGCCGAGTACTTTGCCAAAAATATCGTAAAGCTGTCTCGTGGGAGAGCGACTCCCTTCTTAGAGCGAAAAAATGTGGGGTATATGGTCGACAATATCCGCTGGTCTCAGGATGGGAGTACTTTGCTTCTTGCTGGGCATGATCGAAATTGCGATCCCCAGTTCAACTGCACTATGTCTGACCTAACAAATATTTTGCGGATGAATCCTGTGTCATTGGATACTGAGTCTGTTTTGTTGTGGCGCTCGCTGGATGTTTTTCCAGTTTCGACTGTCGCTATTGAAGTTGATGAAGAGATTTGGCTAGGAGGTATTCGTGGTACAGATAGGTTAGTTAGGCATCCGCGGTGATTCTTTTTTAAGGCTTGACGTAGCCTCGAGTGCACGGATGCACGAGCCTATAATATAAACAGTTTTTGAGCTATTTTTGCCTTTGCGGGCTTCGCGCTGGGGCTCTCAGTTGAAAACTGCCGGAGCAGCTTTTCTAATCTTCGATACGACAGTTTTCAGTCCTCTGCTGAAAAATACAGTGATATCGACTGCGGATTTGACATGGCCTATATTGTACCTCCCGGTGTCAAGCGAACTCAGACCCACCCCTAGAACCTCAAAATGGCCGTATCCAGACCCCACTCCCGGGGGTACCCCCACTTGCTCAGTAAAGGAGTCCCATATCTATATACATAGTACTCTGCTCAATTAATTACTATTTTTGATGTTTTGGAGGGCGAGATTGGGTATCTTTTCGGAGTTACTGAATTGAAGCAACTTATAAAAATTGAGTGGACCCATGACGCTAAAAGTACCTGTAAACACTTCCTTGACGGCCGTTGCTAATTTGTTGGCAGTTATAGGCGTCACAGGCTCTTTGGTTTTCGTTGGACTAGAGTTGAGGCAGAATCAGGTTGTCGCAATTGCGGGTCAGCAACAGGCAAGAACTGTCGCGCGGTTAGAGCAGTTGCTGTCGACTTATGAATTTAATTTCGAGGAAATTGGTGTCGAAGATATTCCTTGGGAAGACCAAACTGATATACAAAGATATATCCGTGAACAGCGGCAAGTTTATTATTGGACTGTAAATGAAAATAACTTTTATCAATATCAAATTGGTCTGTTGAGTGAGGAACTCTGGGAAAAAGAGGCTCGATATACCGCAATGCAATGCAATGGGATGTATGTCACCTCCGTTATGTTTTCGAAGGCCAGAACTTGATTGAGTCTTATGAGACTTACGTTAGAAGCCTTCCTGATGATTGCGAAGATTCTTCTGAAGAAAATTCAGCAATGATTCCTCGGTTTCAATAAAGTTTCCCTTTCTTACCAAAAATCAATAAGAATAAAAAAAGCGACTAGTAGACGCACTACAGAGCCACGATATGAAACAAGCCTCGTTACAGCCCTAGTGAGTACTAGGCATGGTGATTGACGAAACATTGCCGTAAGTTGAAGGATTGTAATTAGCTGCCACTAATCCGCAGTTAACGCCTTTATAGCCTCCAAATGCAGCAAATTGGGCTTGTTTGGGGCTTATACCTTGCTAATCATCCTTAGTGTCTCTCAAGCTATACCTGACAGCCTATATCTATAGTATCTTCTGGGCATGAATTTGAAAAAAGGATATGAGAAGTAAATGAAACCATATTTTATAGAACCTGACAGGCTCAAGAGCTTATTAAAATCAGCGGAAGAACAGCTTGGTTTACCACCCAAAGATGCCCAAAGGCATGTTACGGAGTATTTGAAGGATGAAGCAATAAGGTACGCAAAAAATCCCACGGATGTCTTTAACACTCGCAGTTTTGCAAAAAGACTTTCAGCGCCAAAGTAAGCTCAGCAGGAACCTGCACAAAGGCTTAATCATGAGCGTTTAGCTCAACGAGCACAGAAATAGCAGCGACACTTGTGTATCACCTGGATCGCCGAACTAAATAGCGAGAAGACTGAATCGAAAGCAGTCACCTAGACTCAGTCTAGTAAAACTCTAAAGGCCTGCCGCGTCTCTAAGTAGTTCACAGATAAGGAGTAGAGAAATTTTTGAGCTAAGACTTTTAATTATGTTACGCGTAGTTGTTATGGTATCGGTATTATTTATGGGGCAGCTTGCATCTAGCCAAACCCCTGACTTGACCGATTATGAAACCCGCGCTTTTGTTGGTAGTGCCGGCATAGAACGCAAATACCTATTACGACTGCCAGTGGGATTCCTGGCGGGAGACTGTGCAAATGTGGTTTTCGATTTCCATGGAGCGACTGGCACAGCAGAAGGAGAGTTTCGCTACAGCAACTTCCCCCTTATTGCTGATCGCGAAGGGTTTGTTCTCGTACATCCGGATGCTAACAAACATTATGTGGATCAGGATCATCCATTGGCCACCTATTGGAACAGCGCATGGGAGGCTGTAAAACGCGAGCGCGACTATGATGTGAATTTCATTCTGGAGTTAGTCGCATCGCTGCAAGACGAATTCTGTACGCAGCAATTTTACGCCACAGGCATGTCCGCTGGTGGCGATATAAGCTCAGCGCTAGCCTGTCTTGCTGACACGCCCTTCGCCGCATTCGCCCCGGTGTCCTATCGCTATTACTACACGGAGGAATGTGCCGATGCTGGCCCTCGTCCTATGCTCTCTTTCCAGGGTGATGCGGATAGGATCGTACCCATCGAAGGATCAGGCACTCCGTGGTTCGATCCACCTATGCAGGAGATCATGGCGCGCTGGGCACGTCACAATGGCTGTGCTTCTGAACCTACTCAAAGCAGGGTTAGTACTGAAGTCCTGCACTACACGTGGTCAGGCTGCACCGCCGCCACCGAATGGTATCTCATTGAAGGAGGCGGCCACACGTGGCCTGGCGGACCAATTTCGCGGCCGGGAAGTCACGTCACTCAGGACATCTCTGCTAGTGAACTCATCTGGACGTTCTTCCAGCGCTATCCCTAAGTTTGGGAATCGAAACCCTCATAAGCTTTTGTCGCTCACTAAACACCCATCCCCCACTTCGCTAGAGATTGCGGTGTTTATACCACCCCAACCCACGGAAACACTACCAACCGGGGCTTCTTAACACCCCCGGGGGGCGTGACATACCCCTTACTATTGTTATAGTTACCCCACTTACTTGCAAAACCTGAAATTAAAAAATGGCCAGATTAGCTCAGCGATTAGCCCCTGACATAAAAACTTCGCGCAACATAAATGAAGGTTCTAATTTAAAAGTTTCCTACTCCCTATTTCTGTGCTCGTTGAGAAAAGCGTTCATGAATAGCTTCGATAAATTCTGCGGTAGTGCCGCAGCAGCCCCCTACGAGATTAGCGCCCAAATCTAGCCATTCTTCAGCGAAATCCGCATAACGACTCGGTGTAATGTCTTCTCGAATCGTTAGGCTGCCATCTGTCTCTTTGTTTCCGCCTAACAGCCAGTCCTTGGGGATATTGCTAAAGGCATTCGCATAGCCTCCAGTAATTTTCACTCCTGATCCTACTAATACAGGAATAGCCTCACTGATACGCTCGGGTAAACAGCAATTCGCTAGTATGCCGTCGGGTTTAAAAGGCTTTAACATTTCACAGACGGTAGCCAGAGACTCACCACTTTTTAAGCAAGCTGTACGATCATCGTCTAGGGTAAGGGCAACGAAGAAAGGTTTACCACTTTCGCTTGCCGCTCTAGCGGCAGCTAATGCCTCACTTGAATGCGACATGGTTTCGCAAAGGAATAAATCAATAGAGGGTGCCAGTGCTGCAACCTGCTCTCTGTATAATGGAAGAAGGGTTTCAAGATCAAGAACATAATCAGGTCGAAAGCTGCCGTTAAGCGGAGGCAGGGAGCCAGCGATTCTTACTCCAGCCTCACCCGATTCATCGCGTGCTGTTTGCGCCAAATTGGCAGCTAGCTCGTTGAGCTCAATGGTACGATGGGCTAATCCAACATTCGCTAAGTCTTTGCGTATAACTCCATAACTGTTAGTCGTGATTATTCTCGCACCCGCTGCAATGTTTTCTCTGTGGATATCCACAACGACGTCGGGAGCTACCAGCAACGCGTTAGCAGACCAGATCGTGGCTGGGATTTCGACGCCTCTCATCGAAAGGGATTTGCCCATTCCTGCATCTAGAAGGGTGACTGAATTTTTTAACAAGAGTGATACTCCATCTTAAGTGATTCGAGTGCGGCGCAGCATCCGCCAGATTGAAACGCCAAGTATTCCATACACAAATAGCAGAGGCAACGAGGCCAGCAGTGATGCTATTTGTAGTTCTCTAAGGCCACCTACGAAGAGAAGACTCAGCGGAAGTACACCTAGGGCAAAAGCCCAAAATACTCGGTGCCAACGAGCCGGATGTTCACCCTCGTCCAGACTACGAGTTGCCCCGGCTGCCAAGGTGTAGGCTGCAGAGTCATAAGTTGTGGCTACGAAAACTAGACCGATCACGGCTACTAGTAAAACTAGTACCGACCCTAATGGCAGCAAGGATACGATGCTAGTTAATGCACTCGATGGACTTGCTTCGGTTGCCTCAGCTGCTACCGGATAGATGTTCTGCACTTCTAGATATTGTGCGTAGCCACCCAATACCATGAAGAACAAAGCACAACCTAGACTACCCCAACCAAGCACTCCAACAATGAGTTCTCGTAGTGTTCGCCCCCGAGAAATTTTGCAGATGAACATACCAATGAATGGGCCCATCGCTACCCACCACGCCCAATAGAACACGGTCCAGGACTCTACGAAATCGGCACGTTGCAGCGGGTCAGTCCAGGAGAGCATGCGCACAAAATTACCAGCTACTGCGCCCAACGACGTAATGCCCGCTTCCAATATGAACAGCGTAGGACCGAATACAAAAATGTAGACTACAAGTATCAGTGCCAGAAATGCATTGATAGTGCTTAGTCGCCTAATGCCGTCATTCAATCCTTTAAATACACTAAAGGCGATCAATCCTGTCGCTATAAACACAACGCCGATCTGCAAGACTATGCCATCTTCAATGCCTGTAAGGTTGTTGATTGCAGAGGAAACCACCGAGGTACCAAAGCCTAAACCGGTAGCACAGGTGCCAATAGTGCCTACGATGAACAACAAGTCTATGAGCCGGCCTGGCCATAACTCCTGTTGCCTGCCCAAAACCTCTGCGCAGGCCGAGCTAAGTCTTAGGGCAGGAATTTGGAACACATGATACGACAGACACAGGCCCACTGCGGGGAGGCAATAGAATGCCCAACCAATGGGTCCCCAGTGGAACATGCCGTAACTGTTTGCTATTAACAGAGCCGCGTCTGATTGCGGTGCGATGCCAAAGGGGGGAGCGATGTAGTGGAAGGTCCATTCAGTTGCACCCCAGTATATAAGTGAAGCTCCAATGCCTGCGCAAAACAGCATGGATATCCAACTAGTTTGACTGTATTCCGGTCTTGCAACTAAGCCCAAAACCAATTCTCCATACGGACTAATTGCGATATACAAAAGGAAACCGAGTGTGAATATAGCGGCAACCACATATAGGACGCCGAGGCGGGTTGAGATGAATACATAGGACGTGTCGATCGCAGCAGCGCTCCACTGGGGAGCAATCAGTATCGTGCCCACGATGACTATGAGCAGTAGGAGTCCGCCGAAGAAGATAAATCGATCTATAGTCTGAACGTTCTGTTCTTCACTGAGTGGGGATTGCATGACCTGTGCCCATTATTGTTGTTAGGAAGCGCGCCGAGGAACTGTCGATAGAGTTAGCTGTTAGTGACTTAACCCTATTGGCTTTGCCTTTATAGTCGAAATCCAATCCAACGTCTCTTACCGCCCACTACAGCGCGATATAACCATTGTCGGGACCCAGAGCTTTGAGAGTCAGTAGGCGGCAAACACTGTAAGTATTGACCTGAAACACCTCCAACGGCATGAACAGCCTTGTAAGGTTCACCCTGAGTATTTAGGGTATGCTTGAGTCTTTTGATCGAAACTTCAGCCAGTTCCTTTACCGTTTTTGGCATTTATACCTACCATCTTACCTGCCATAAAGAATGTTATACAATCAGTAAGCTAGGTTATGGTGGGTACAAGTAAACGCTTTAATCATAGAGTTAAGGCTATCATTTTGTGGTTGGAAGGGATGGGACGTTACTCTGAGATGGTACCAGTGGGCGGACTTGAACCGCCACTCCCGCAAAGGAACCGGATTTTGAATCCGGCGTGTCTACCAATTTCACCACACTGGCACAGAGTCGTTGAGACGGGCGAGATTATAGCAGTCTGCTCGCGCTTCGCAATGTGATAATGCGTGCTTATGTCGGTTACTTTCCTGTCCTACTTGGGTGGTGATGGGCTCCCTGAGCGCGTAAACTGCGCGCCGACGTTCACCAAGAGCCGCGTATCTAAGGACCCACCACCCATGCAGCTGTCTGATTTCGACTTCGATCTACCCGAGCGCCTCATCGCGCACTACCCCGCCGAACAGCGCCGCCAGAGTCGGCTTTTGTGTCTCGATACCGAGACTTCGTCAATTACTCACCGTGGTTTCGCCGATCTGCTGTCGCTTGTGACCGAGAAAGACCTGTTGGTCTTTAACGACACGCGCGTGATTCCCGCGCGGCTTTTTGCCCATAAGACCTCTGGTGGTCGAGTCGAGGTAATGGTTGAGCGAATGATGGAGGACAATAAAGTGCTCGCGCAGCTTAAGGCGAGTAAATCCCCCAAGCCGGGCACGCTGTTGACAATCGATGGCACTGAACTCGCCCCGATCGAGGTGATAGGGCGGCAGGGAGATTTTTACATTCTGCAATTCGAAGGCGGCGCAGCACCCGAAGAGGTCTTCGTTGAGCATGGCCACATGCCGCTGCCTCCCTACATCAAGCGCGAGGACGAGGCGTTCGACGAGGAGCGTTATCAGACCGTTTATGCGCGCGAAAATGGTGCTGTTGCCGCGCCAACTGCGGGGCTGCATTTCGATGAACAGATGCTTGCCGAATTGGCGGAGAAGGGCGTGGAGACCGCCTATCTTACCTTGCACGTGGGTGCGGGTACGTTTCAGCCGGTGCGCGTCGACAATATCGAGGAGCATAAGATGCACACGGAGCTTATCGATGTGGGCGAAGACGTGTGCGTTAAAGTCGCTGCCTGTCGCGCCCGCGGCGGCAGAGTGATTGCCGTGGGTACAACGACAGTCCGCAGCCTTGAGTCTGCAGCAGCCGGTGGTGAGCTGGCACCAACGCGTGGCGAGACAGATATCTTTATCTACCCGGGCTATGAATTTAAAGTTGTCGACGCACTGATTACTAATTTTCACTTGCCACAGTCGACGCTATTAATGCTCGTGAGTGCGTTCTGCAGTCGTGACGTGCTGATGGAGACGTATAAGCAGGCGGTCGAAAATGACTACCGCTTCTACAGCTATGGCGATGCGATGCTGCTTGGCAAGGGCGTGTGATTAGGGCTGTCTTGGCCAGAAATTGCGCCTGACTGCGGTAGCAGCGCTAAAAGACTTTTTTTGCTACTATGCTCGGCCTAACAGATCCCTTACGTAACTAGTAATCCATTAATTTGTTAATTTGAACCCCAAAACTATATCCCCAACAGGAACTCAAGATGAAAGCACCAGTACGCGTCGCTGTAACCGGAGCCGCAGGCCAAATTAGTTATTCCCTACTGTTCAGGATCGCCGCGGGCGAGATGCTCGGTGCCGACCAGCCTGTAATTTTGCAGCTGTTGGAAATTACGCCAGCGCTAGGCGCGCTTGCCGGCACGGTGATGGAAATCGAAGACTGCGCGTTTCCTTTAGTGGCGGGTATCGTTCAAACCGACGACGCGAATGTTGCGTTCAAAGACGCCGACTACTGCCTCTTGGTAGGTGCGCGTCCTCGCGGCCCGGGCATGGAACGTAAGGACCTGTTGGAAGCCAACGCAGCCATCTTCTCGGCGCAAGGTAAAGCTATTAACGACAATGCGAGCAAAGACGTGAAAGTGTTGGTAGTGGGCAATCCAGCTAACACTAACGCGCTTATCGCTTACCGCAATGCGCCGGATCTAAAGCCGGGCCAGTTTACAGCCATGACGCGGTTGGACCATAACCGAGCGATGGCGCAGCTTGCCAATAAAACTGGCAAGCACAGCACTGACGTCGAGAGCATGATCATCTGGGGTAACCACTCAGCGACGCAGTACCCAGACATTCATCACTGCACGGTGGCAGGTGCTCCGGCGGCTAGCCTTGTTGACCAAGACTGGATCACCGGTGACTTTATTCCCACTGTGCAGCAGCGCGGCGCAGCAATTATTAAAGCGCGCGGCCTGTCGAGTGCGGCCTCTGCAGCGAATGCGGCCATCGAGCATATGCGTGACTGGGCGCTAGGTACTAATGGCAAAATCGTTAGCATGGGCATCCACAGCGATGGCAGCTATGGCGTCACCGAAGGTTTGATCTATTCATTCCCTGTGACGTGCGCTAACGGCGAGTACAGCATCGTTCGGGATCTTGAGATCAACGCGTTTAGCCAAGACCTGATGGACAAGTCTGAAATTGAGCTCAGTGAAGAGCGCGCTGCAGTGGCGAGTCTGCTTCCGTAAAGTAGGCTATGGCAGCTGAGAGGCTGCCATTGGCTATCGAGAGGGCTGAATTTAGGTTTAACTTAAAATCATATGGTTGAGCGGCATCTCTGTTTTGCTCACCACCTCGCGCATAATAAAACTCGAATGCACATCCGTGACCCCTTCGATACGGGTTATCTTATTCAGCAAAAATGCTTGATACCCTTCCATGTCCGGTACCCGGACGCGCAGCTGATAATCGGCTGATTGCCCCGTGACGAGCAGACATTCGACGACCTCCGGGCAGTCTGCCACGGTTTTTTCAAACTCTTCAAAGCGCTCGGGTGTGTGGCGGTCCATGTTTATGTGAATAATCGCCGTGAGCTTTAGATTTAATTTAGCGGGGTTGAGTAGCGTGACTGTGCGCCCGATTACGCCACTTTCCTCGAGCTGCTTTACCCTGCGCGCGCAGGGCGAGGGCGACAGTCCTACTTTGTCAGCTAGCTCGAGATTGGTGATGTTGCCATCGCTCTGGAGCTCGGCGAGGATGCGTCGGTCGATTTTGTCCATTGGTATTCCTCTGTTTTCGCTCGTGTCGAATGAGATTACGGGGCGATGGCTGTTGCCTTCGCTATCGAAAATCGTTTAATGAGTGATTATATCTAATTTATTATTATAATTTGACTATATTATCTAATAATAGCCCATTTTAGTGTAATTCATGAGTAGAGTCACCCCTGTAAAGTCACTACAATGCATTTCTCGAGTCTATAAGCAGAACGTTAAACAGACACGACGCTTGCAAATAGAAATCCCAAAAGGAATAAAGAGATGTTCGACCATACGAAATACAAGCCTTTCACCACTATCGACATCAAGGATCGCACTTGGCCTGATCAAGTGATTTCCGAGGCGCCGAGGTGGTGTAGCGTTGACCTTCGTGATGGCAATCAGGCTCTGATCGAGCCGATGTCAGTCGAGCAAAAGAAGAAGATGTTCGCACTGTTGGTGGAAGTTGGCTTTAAGGAAATTGAGGTCGGCTTCCCAGCAGCCTCGCAGCCAGACTTCGACTTTGTGCGTTACCTCATCGAAGAGAACAAAATTCCCAGCGATGTAACCATCCAAGTGCTCACCCAAGCGCGTCCCGAGCTGATTCAGCGCACGTTCGAGTCTCTCAAAGGGGCACGGCAGGCGATACTTCACGTGTATAACTCAACCTCGGTTGTGCAGCGCGAAAAAGTATTCAAGACCGATAAGGCGGGAATCATCGCGATCGCGAAAGCGGGCGCTGTTGAGGTTCAGCGCTGTGCGTCACTCGCGCCAGAAACCGATTGGATATTCCAGTATTCGCCCGAAAGCTTTACTGGCACCGAAATCGATTTCGCTGTTGAGGTATGCGATGCCGTTGCCGATGTATGGCAGCCGACGCCTGACAAGCAAATCATTTTCAACTTGCCGTCTACAGTCGAAGTATCTACGCCCAATGTCTATGCCGATCAGATAGAGTGGTTCTGCCGCCATATTAAAAATCGCGATTCGATTGTGGTTAGCCTGCATACGCACAACGACCGTGCCTGCGCAGTGGGTTCGGCAGAGCTCGCAGTCATGGCGGGCGCTCAGAGGGTCGAAGGCACGTTGCTCGGCAATGGCGAGCGCACGGGCAATATGGACATCGTTATTATGGCGATGAATCTCTATAGCCAAGGTGTCGATCCGAAGCTCGATTTAAGCGACATGGATAACATTGTCTCGGTGGTGCGAGAGTGCACGCAAATCGACGTGCATCCGCGTCAGCCCTATTCAGGCGATCTCGTGTTTACCGCATTTTCGGGCAGCCACCAAGATGCGATCAAAAAGTGTCTCGACATTTATGAAGAAGGTAGCACCTGGGAGATCGCCTATTTACCGATCGATCCGCGCGACCTCGGCCGTACCTACCAAGATGTCATTAGAGTAAACAGCCAGTCGGGCAAAGGCGGTGTCGCCTATGTGCTCGCTAACAAATTTGGCTTTGAGTTACCACGCTGGTTACAGATTGAGTTCAGCCGCGTAGTGCAGAGTGTCACCGAGCAAAGCGGTGGCGAGATTCAGCCCGATTCAATCTGGCGATTGTTCAATGAGCACTACCTTCAGTCTGAAAAGATTGTCAGCTTAGAAGACTTTAGTATTCAGAAAAACCAAGGCCGCGAAACCTTCTCGGCCATGCTCGACCTTTCCGGCAAGCCCGTAGAGATAAAAGGTGAGGGCGACGGCGTGCTCGATGCGTTTATCGAAGGGCTGAAGCGGGCTCTCAATATCGATTTCGAAGTAATGGAATACGGTGAGCATGCGCTAGGCAAAGGGTCAGACGCCGAAGCCGTAACCTATATGCAGCTTAAGTTCGGTGTGCGGCGGTTTAGTGGGGTGGCTGTTAGCAAAGATATCATTTCCTCTTCGCTTAATGCGCTTATGGGTGCGGTAAGCGAATTGCTTAAAGAGACAGCAGCTGATACCTCCGTTTCTGCGGAGCGTGCTGCGAGCTAATTCCGTTTCTCCCCTCCGCGCGCCTTCCTGGCGCGCGCTTCCACCTCTTGTGCAAACTATCTTGTCCGCTGTTGCGACTAAGACTCTATTGCCAGTATGCTGAATCGATAAGGACACGCATGCCTACTGAAAGGCGTGTGTTCAATACTAGTTTAATCCGGACCGATTCATGGCCTCGATAATCGACGAAGATCAGGCGTTAGTTGCTGCTGCTGCCGCAGGCTCTAAGCAGGCGTGGGTCGATTTGGTCGCGCGTTACGACTGTCTCTTATAC
>OJFS01000469.1_pt1 | contig 15653 bp, 14 predicted proteins | sample 1594231 | NCBI WGS metagenome assembly OJFS01 (sample SAMN05416847, study PRJEB24817) | seawater metagenome | isolation source: Sea water | place: Canada:Atlantic | collected 2013-07
GTATAAGAGACAGATATAGCGTAGAGCACTAGAATTAGATTTCAGACTACTAATTACTCAGCTTCCTTACCCTCTTTTTCAGCGAACCCCTTAGCAAAATTCTCTTCCATCTGCTCAGGAGAAATGGCGCGTCGCTTTGTATATTTTAGAGCACGCCAATTCATAGCTATGATTACAGTTGGAAAACCAAGCCCCCAAACTAAGGCTGGATAAATACTCAACTGTTCCTCTAGAAATACAAGTATTACTAAAACAACCGCATAACCGATACGAATCAAGGTCATCTTTGACTTCATGACTACTACCAACAAGACTGATAAAAAAGCCTAACAGCCAATGGTGCATAAAAACAATCAAAGACGATCGGTCATTATGATCTTGCCACCCGCGCGGATCGAGGACGGCTTTAGATTACTGCGTGCTAACCGCTCCGCCACTTTTGGAAACATTGTTATGCTTTCTAATTCCAGTGATTTCAATAAGCCGGGATGCGATTCAAACAGTCTCTGCTTCACAGTGTGAACGCCAGCCTTATCGGAAAACGAAACCACTACACAGGCGTTACACGATACACCACTAGCAACTAAGGACTTCAGTGCCTTAAAAGGCAACTCAAAGGAGTCTCTGTGCGCACCAGTTAACTCGTGAAACAAGTCTTCATCAGTCCCTTTGATCGACACACGAACATGTAGTTGTTTGTATTTTGCCAACTGCTCTACGAACTCTGGGTCATCACCTAAAGTCATACCATTAGTCTCTAGTATGTAAACATAATCAGTTTCCCCCACTAGATCTAACAACTCAAAAAGATGCTGCCGACCAAGGGTACCCTCTGACGCTGAAGCTGATATTAGGTTGTGACCGTGCTTTTGAGCAGACCTAACTAGTCCGTCGAACACTTGGTGTGGTGAGTAGAACCTTCCAGTGCTCTTAGGCTTCCAAACTGGCTTGTCGCTAAAGCAAAACTTGCACCTGAGGTTACAGCCAACTTCAGTGGCACGGCTCAAGACCTAGCTTGAGAATGTGTGAAGAAGAATTACAAAGATTGTTGGCTACATGAAGAAATACATTACAGGTTTGCTATTGTTAGCTTTTGCAGTCCTTAGCTGGGCAGAGCCTACTAGGCTCGTATGTGCTGGAAGTTACGTTTCAAGCTCCACATCTCAAGAGCTAAATGTACATACTAGACAATTTGACTCTGTCGGACACAGCGAAACCATCAATCTTCGCTATGATCAGATTCCTCTTTCTTCTCTAGGACAAAAACAGAGTTCATTCTCGGTTTATCGACTGCTTTCTCTGCGAAGTCTCCAATTTCGCCTCTGCACTCGCTTGATCAGAATCGATGAATTTTGAGTAGGTTCGAGCTGCAAACCCCCATTCCTTTTGTCCCTATTGAGCATACACTCACATGACGTTCTCTCCCGCCGTAACGCACATCGAAGCGAACGTGAGTCGTGTTTGGTAAGGATTTCGATAGCGCACCTAGAGAGCTATTTCCCTAGCAAAGCGTGGCGCCGGGCAGTTCTGCAACGCTATGACTAAATCAAATTGATGAGGTAGGACCATTGCTCAAACAATAAAAAGGTCTTCTCATGAAAAAAACGTTATTTGCATCGGTGCTATTGCTTACAAGTTCCCTAAGCTTTGCCTCCACTTGGTCAGTTTACGAGGTTCAGGTCAAACAAAGTGACGTGCCTGCAGTTGCCGCAGCTCTTGATAAATTTATGCAGTCTGATGTGGGTAAATCAATGCCTGGCGGAGTCCACTTGAACGCCACTCTTTTTGGAGGAACAAGCAAAGCGACGCACGCATTCGTTCTGCTTTTTCCAGATCTTGCGACACAATTAGATTGGCAGGCATCAGTGCCAACAACTCAAGCAGGTCAAGAATTTGACGCTTCAATGGATGCACTGGCGACCCCTGTAGCCAACTGGACTAATTCAATGCTCAAAGTTTGGGGAACTCCCTCGAACAGTGATCGTTTTCATCAAGTCACTCGTTTTTACACGACGGATCCATTAGCCGTTCTCGCAGCTCAAGAAAAATTGATGTCTGATCCGTCAATGGCCGATTTCCCGGGCCAAGTTGGCCTAAGTCAGACTGCGCTAGGTAATCGACTTGGAGCTAATGGCGCTCAGACCACTCACGTCTTTACCGTCGCATACGAAAGCGTCAAGGAGATGGAAGGCTGGAGTAACTATTTAAACTCGCAGCCTGCTTGGGCAAAGTATCTTCAAACAATGAGTGGTTTTGCGACCTTCATGGGAACCGAGCTTGTGACCAACGCGGCGGTTTACGACGCGGAAATGGATCTCGAGACGTTTCTTAAGTAAATGCCTACTGGGGCGATCGCTTTCTTGCGATGGCTCCACTTTACGTAGTTTTACAACCCCGCCTCTCTCGCCTCATACATCACCCGCTTGATCTCACCCAGATAGTACTTCTCTATGGCTCGCTTCTCGCGCCAGTTCACATATCGACCATGCTTGTAATGGGCAGCGGCTAAGGACGCTAGACTTTTTTATGAAACTTAGGGTACCGTTTTCACGTGCTTACCTGAGTACATACGTTAATCAATCTAAAATAATAAGAAAGAGGACCTAATGAAAAGATTAATAGCAGGCACCTTAATAAGTGCGATAACAATTTTTTCTGCAGTTGCTACTGCTGAAACGACGACCATGTTTACTGGAGGAATGGATCCTCAAGCGCCGCAAAATGCGCAGACAGCTTTGTGTACGTTAAATCAGGGCAAAACCATGGCTCAGTATGAGCGACTATCGAATAAGTATATCGCTTGGTCAAAGAAACAAGGTGTAGAGACTACGGTAGTCCGAAGCATGCCTTTCATAACACATGGCAACCCTGACAACCGCAGCAAAACGGAATTTGTAGAGCACCTTGTTTCAGATCATGAGACTTCTGGAAGGTCCTGGGATTTGTGGCTTTCTACACCAGAAGGTCAAAAGCTTAACAGTGAATGGCAGAGTATTGCTCAGTGCGATGTCAAAATGGCAACCCTCAACACGCAGTGGGCTGACGTAGATGCATTAAATAAAGATGATACTCGTTTTGCAATGTGGAATTGGTGTACGCGAAAAGATGGCGTGTCAGTCGACTCGCTTAGATCCAAGCATGCTTCCATCGCAGCGTCTTATCCTGAGGGCGTCGGCAATATTGGTTGGTTTACTTATATTCCGGTCTTAGGTGGTGCGAACGCACCAGGAACTTTCGCAAATATTATCGTCTTTCCTGATATGGCCGGGCTTATGGAGCATAAACAATGGATGGCTGAAGGCGGCTGGAAAGCCCGTCATGACTATTATAACTACGTCGATTGCCAAGGTGACTACGTAAACGCTGAGGAAGTTGTTCACCGTCCGGGCGAGTAGATCACCATCTGACATATGGCACGAGGAGCTTTTAACAACGTTTAAAGGAAGCGACCAATCCTCGTGCTATTTAACGACTCTTTTTTTTAACAGCGTTGATCACTAAAATATCAACCCCACCTCCCTCGCCTCATACATCACCCGCGAACCGTTAACTCAATCTATACCTACAGACGCTCTCCCAGCCTTTTTCGTTCTGCCCCAAGGAATTAACCGCAGCCTTTTCGCTAGTCACTTATAACCGTACAACTTTACAAGCACCAAGCTGCCTAACCGTGAATCTCCGAACCTACTTTTTTCTAAATTCACCTCTAATACATACCGCTGGCTACTACTATTATCAGTGTAGAGCTTTGATCCCCCCGTGGTTGCTTTTGATGGGGCGCTTTGATTATTCGCTAGAGTGGCATGTCTGCTATTTAACCAAATGCAGCATCCTTAGCGGCAACCACGCCCGCCTAGCAAGCGCACCTGTAAAGCCAACAGATCCCGACGAAACACAACGACTACAATAGAGCGTCTCGAAAAACGCCCTATCGGCGCACTGGGCCTCCGTGCGTGCAACTTGCACTCAATCTCTTTGCTTCGCCAGATTCGCCAGGGCGGCTTCACCCATCTGCGGGTTTGTGCCGTTAATCATGTTCTCGGCACGCGCCCTGATCATCTCATCGAAGTGATCGTGCGTCAGGATATACAACCGATCCGAACGTATGGCATCAAAAACCATCTCGGCAATCTCTGCCGGTTGCATGCCCTGCCTGAGGATCTCTTGAAACATTGCGATGCGCTGCTCGTCTTCCGGCGTCAGCGGTCGCGGTTCTTCGTCGTTGCCCAGATCTGCCGGCCGGTTGCGGCCGCTGTTAATGATATTGGTGTTGACGAAACCAGGGCAGAGTACAGAGCACCCAACTTTGGCATTTTCCGTCTTAAGGTCGACAGAGAGGTTTTCAGTCAGCGCAACCACGCCGTGCTTGGTAACGGAATAAAGCGCGTTGGTGCTGCCGCCAATGATGCCGGCGATGGATGCAGTGTTGACAATGTGACAGGGCGTTTCCTGCGCGATCATCTGCGGCACGAACACACGCAGGCCGTAGATCACACTCCATAGATTGACGCCGAACACCCAGTCCCAATCCTTTTGAGTCGCGTCCCAGGAATTGCCGCCGCCGCCAACGCCTGCATTGTTGAAAAGCAGGTGTACGGCCCCAAAGTTTTCCACGGCTTCATCCCGAATCTTGAGCAGTTCGGCCTCGATCGCCACGTTGGTGACGATAGGCAGCACCTGGTTATTCGTGGTCGCCTGCAGTTCGGCCGCCGTCTTCTCCAACACCGCTTCTTCAATGTCCGCCATCACCACGTGCATACCTTCAGCGATGCACTTTTCGGTAAGTGCCTTGCCAATACCGCTTGCTGCTCCTGTGATCACGGCGACCTTACCCGCAAAATCCTTCATGAAATTCCCCTTCAAAAAATATCAAGTATAGCTGGCGCCGCTTGATAAGTCTGACAGCATGTCCGCTGTGCACGCGCGCGCGTGTATAACGCCGATAACAGCAAAGGTGTTGCAGACTTCCCAAAACCAAAAACTGCGAAAACTGAAAAACTGAGGAGAGATCAATTGCGGGAGGCGGGAGTCTTGAAACATGCACCGTAATAAAGGATTCTTATTCAAAAGGAACGCGGAGAATACGACCATGGAACTATTACATGAGGGGGGCTGTCTCTGCGGAGAAGCCCGCTACGTGGTGAGCGGTTACCCCGAGCCACGTGGTGTATGTCATTGCCGTTACTGCCAACTTCGTACTGGAAGTGCATTTTACGTTCACTTCAAAAAATCTAACGGTCAAGGGTAGTTCAAAATGAAAAATAGTGATCGGCAATTCACCGTTGATAATTGGGGTTACCCACCACAAAACCGTCAATCCTTCCAACACGTTCAATCTCTCTTCCCAACCGCCCGTCTTCGTCGCGGGGCTGGTCCAGTCACGACATTTGGCAGTCATTCAAAAGACATCCTCAACATGACCTATGCAGGTTCTGACGGATCACAACGGACAGTGCAGAAGATGTTGGATGGTAGTTATACAGACGCATTTATCGTTGTGAAAGATAACGCCATCCTGTGTGAACACTATGCGAACGGTATGGCAGCGGACAGTTTTCATTTGCTCAACTCTGTCACCAAGTCGTTCGTTGGTATGTTGACTGGTATCCATATATCAAAAGGGCTGATTCAGGAAACGGATCTAGTGACGCGATACTTACCAGAATTGGCAGACACCGCCTTTTCAGAGTCCACTATTCGACATCTACTAGATATGACAGCGGCGCCAAAATACGGTGAAGATTATGCCGACCGATCTGCGGACTTCTGGGTTGAGGCTGCTGTCGTCGGCTGGCGCCCCGCACTGAGAACCAAAGAGTCTGCAACGACGCTGTTGGTACATGCGACAACACTCACTGATAGTGAGCAAAGCAACGGCGAAAAGTATCACTACAGAACTGTATTGACTAACGTTTTAGGCATGGTACTGGAGCGAGCAGGCCAAGGTAGTTTGCAAGAACAATTACAAAATGAGCTTTGGCAAAAACTCGGTCCACAACAGGATGCCGCTATTGTGGTGGACAGTGTTGGATTCCCCTATGTTGGCGCGGGCATGAATGCGTGCGCACGCGATCTTGCACGCTTTGGCCAGATGATAATTCAGCAAGGTGAATACAATGGCGAGCAGATTGTGCCACTGCAATGGATCGATGATACGCGCCATGCAAATGATCAGGCCAAAATTAATTTTGCGCAAAGCGACTATGGCGCAATGATGCCCGGGGGTCATTACCGCAACCAGGTTTGGGTTGAGGATGCGGACAAAGGTGTCTTGGTGGCCATTGGTATCCATGGCCAGGTCATCTACATGAACATGCAAACTCAAGTGGTGATTGTCAAACTTTCAACACACCCCGAGCCTTCCAGTTCATTATTTCAAGATGGCTTTATCGCAATGAGGGCACTCTCCGAATCGCTTTGACGCGGACTTGAAAAAATCAAAATGCAGCAGCCCAAAAACGCCTGACGTCCTATCGAAACCGTTATCCGTCGCATTTGCGGGGCAAGTCGAGGGTTGGATTCAGATCAAAGAATCCAACGGGAATCAAATGAAAACCGGTGTATTCTACCGGCATGACCGGCCAGTCTTCAGGTCGTGGCACGTGCGTCAAAGCCACGGTATGCCAAATCACAAGATCGCAGTCATCGATATCCCGATCGCCCGCTGTGATCTCAGCAAGCCCACCTTGTCCCGCATGCATCACAGTATTAGCACCGGCCGCGCTCAACTCGTCTTCGTTAAACGGCGTGGCCCATAAATTGTGGCTGGCAAATGCAGCACGCAGTGCCACTTGAGAACCGGCTTGCGCAAATAATGTCGGTGAAGCGGCGGGCAGCAGTTTGTAGGCAACCGGCACCCCCCATTTATTTTTTGATGCGGGGTTAACCACCTTCCAGTTTCTACTCACATGTGGCGCGTTGTCTCGAATCGCTTCGGATTCTGTTCTTAAAGGCCGAGACACCGACTGAAATTGAGTACCTTCGGGGTTTTTCGATGAAATCGGCATTACCTCGATCTGATTCTCAAACAATGAATTGGTACCACCATCGAGATGCCAATCAAGCCGAAAACAGAATAGGTGCTGGTGTACGGGTGATGAGAGATTTTCGCCGACGACCGGTGACTGCGCCGGATTATAGGTTTCTTCCGTAAAAACACTAATACCAACAATACCAGTTAGCTTCACTTCCATTTGGATTGTTCCGTCAAGATAAAGATACCAATAAAAACCGTAGTCGTAGTTGCCGACGGTGAACACGGAGCTGATAACCAGCCGCCGAGAGCGCCTTACTTCTGTCGTTCGCGAAGATGAATCGTAATGCTTCCATTGGATGCCATAGTCTTCTTCATGGATACAAATGGCGTTTTCAACCGCCTTATGCTTACCGTCAAAGGTAACCTGATGACTGTCCAGGTAGTGGATTTCACCGACACAATCGCAGCCAAGCTTCAGGCTGTTAATCATCGTACCCATGTTGTACTCGCTCGCATCAAGCACATGTTTCCAACTGTGCATGGGGTCACTGTCGCCGTAGGGCACAACCATTTCGGATAGTGCCGCACGATAAAGGATCGGTCTATCCTGCAACGACAACTCATGCAGCACCAGACCATTCACAGGGTGTACAGAAGCTCTGACATCAAAACCCTGCCATGAAATTTTGTTACCGCTCACCTGAAAGCTTGTACCCTCGGGTTGGGTGATTTCCAAAGGCTTCAAATCTGATCGAATAGAGCTCTGGCTTTCGCTATCGAAACGTCCCGATGCGGTTGGCATTGGAATCACGCCACTATCCTCAATATGGGTAACCGTTCTGTCGGTAACATCGACATGAGCAATAAGCCCGTGAATCGGTCTTGCGTAGCCATTGTCAGTCGCATCCGTTCTAACAAAAGAAATGCACCGCAACGCGCGGTGTCCTTTTGGAATACTGTCGTGAGCATAACCGCCGGCTGGCCACGGATCGATTTGTATTAGCGCCAGCGCTTCTTCGGTGGAAACATCAATGCCTCTAGCGGAAACAGCCTCCAACCATTGCGTGTTGGATTTAGTCAGCATTATCGCAACACCGAAATCCGCGTAGTTATAAGCCACCTGTGCGTCATTTGACAACCGCGTGGTCGTCAGAACCATTTCCTTAGTGACATCGATCACGGAGACAAAACCACCATCGGCTTGCTGATCAACTCCCGTCAACGTTACGATCCTTGATATCTGCTTTTCCTGCAGCACATCATGTTTATTAGGTTCTTTTATCCCGATCGAAGAGAAAAAGGTCTGTTCGTCAGAATGATGTTCACGAAAAAGCCTAACTGCGATTGATATTTCACTCGCGGAAAGAGCTTCCAGGGGATGAATTGTCATGCAATGCTCCTCGGTGTAGTTTTGTTATCGTTAAGACATCTAATGTATCAGCCTCATTAATACTGGCACACAAAGATATATCACCTAAGCAAAAAGAATATCAATACTTGATGCAAACCCAAAATTGAAAAATTGGGGGTTGTGCACACATGTGGCGTGATCCACATTTATGCCCCCCCCCCCCAAACCAAGGCTTAACGGGGTGATTTTATCCAAGCCTGCCATCAAGTTCCTAGCCGCAGTTGCCACACCAATATCGCGAACAAATACATTCACCCACGTCAACTTACTAGCCCATCAGCAAAGTTTAAAAATATTCAATCTGACAATAATGCGAAATATCGCGGCCAACCCTAAAGCGACTCGGTCGCGTGTCAGGGCAGCGCTTATACCAAGGCTCTTCAAACTGCCGCGAGCACAGTGTTCACTACTGTTATGAAAACCTGCCCCATAGCTTTCTCACGTTTGATCGAGTTACTCTCATTTCTCAGCACGCCTGTGACGAAATAGTCGACGACTTGGCCCGGCTGTTAGGAGCCGTCGTTTTTTGCGTTGTTAATCATTTGCCGGAGCGTTGCCACGGCGATTTCAATCAAGGCTTTCTCATCGAAGGCTAGTAACGGTTTTCTGGAGAAAAGGGCCGTGCTGCCCTCCGAGAACACCAGCAGGGTGGACGCCACTTGGTTTGCAGTGGCGCGGTCAATGTCAGGCTCAATACCAAGCACAACGTCCACGATCATATTCGAAGCTTTTTGGTAGGTTTGGTCCAAGAATGCGGCCTTACTTGGATCGTGTTGGGCTAATGCCCAGAACTCAATCATGACAGCACTGGTCCGCGGAGAGAGCGAGTCATGAATAAAAAAAGTGACCAAATCAGCGAGCGTCTTATCTTGCTCCGTTGGCTGCTTTTTAACGAAGGACGTGATCTGCTGCTGATATTCTTCCAACCCCAGATTCATAGCCGCAACCATCAAGTCATCGACGCTTGGGTAGTGATAGGTCAAGTTGCCTGGACTGATGCCGCAGGCGGATGCCACCCCGCGCATGGTCAGAGCACCATAGCCGTCCTTGGCGAGGATGGCTCTGGCGGCTCGTGCGATCTTGTTTTTGGTGTCCGTTGGCATCGCGTTATTTTAGCTGAATCGAACTCGAGCGTCTTGAAATAGACCAGAATTAGTACTAACGTACTAAAAAGTGGGCTGCACGGCCTTTGCTGTAACGAAAGAGTCTATACAATGGGATTTTGCGAATAACTTGTCTATCCAACGAATCACGAATTTACGTAAAAGGATGAAGGATTACTTATGAGATATGCACTACCCGTTGTGGGTTTAGTTCTGGCGGCCACGCTGTTTGTGGGTTGCGATGGTCGCGATGGCGGCTCTCAAAACTCCGGCAATAACGTGAAGGCAGAGACTTCCCCTTGGGACAGCCTAAGCGCTCAAGAAATTCAAGCAACGGCAGCTGCGGTTATACAGCGTCATGGAGGCGGGGTGCTGTTTAATCGTATCAGTCTGGCTCAGCCTGATAAAACCGTCGCTTTGCAATGGCGGCCAGGCCAGCAAGCCGCGCGCCAGGCCGCAGTGTCTTTTCGTGCCGACGGCAAGACCCACCATGTGATCTACGATCTAAACGTTGCGTCGTTGGCTCCAACCCAAACCTTTGACAGCGGTCAGCCCATGTTGACCGGGGAAGGAGAAATGACTCCGGCGGCGACTCAGATCAACGAGGATCCGGCATTGCTTGGAGCATTGGCCAAGCGTTCGATTGAACCCGGTGACGGACTTTGTTTACCTCGCACTACCGGTCGCTTCTTCGACGAACTGGTGGATCCTGTAAATGATCGTTTGTTGCGTCTGGATTGTTTTTACATCAAAGGCCAAAGCGGCTTAGGGATATTGCCCTCTACCGCCGCCTTTGCACGGCCTATAGAAGGGTTAAGCGTGCTCTACGACCTTGAAAACCAGGCCATAATTGAAATTACCGACAGCTACCCGAACGGCGGCTATCCGCCCCACGACATTCCTGCCATGGAATATCACCAGGGCGCGCTGGAAACACGGGCCCCACTTCGCCCTGTGACAGTTACCCGGCCCCAAGGTTTTAACTTTACCGTGACGGGCGGTCGCGTCGACTGGCAAGGCTGGCAGTTCTACCTGCGCTTCGATCCGCGCCAAGGCACGGTATTGAATCGAGTTGGCCACCTAGCCCCAGAGGGCTTTCGGTCTGTGGCCTATGAAATCGCCATGTCGGAAATGTTTGTTCCTTATTTTGATACTGACGAACACTGGTTTTATCGAGCCTACTTCGACATGGGCGAGTATGGCCTCGGCAACATGGCCACCGAGCTAAAGGGCAGCGACTGTCCTAGCCATGCGGTATTTCAGGACGTCGTATTGCACGGCGCCGACGGCACACCAAACGGTGTGTCAAATCGAATCTGTATTTTCGAGCATGATCCGGGCTACCCCATTTGGCGTCATCACGAATCGCTGTATAACGACGTGCCTGGCATGGAAAACCACCAATCCCGAACGGCAACGGAGTTGGTGGTTCGTATGGTAGCCACTATTGGTAACTACGATTATTTTCAGGACTATGTGTTTGCTCAAGACGGGCGTCTGCGAGTTCGATTAGTAGCAACTGGGATCGACGCCACCAAGGGCGTTATGGCCGCCTCCATGGCCGACCCGTCAGCTGAAGCCGATACCGCCACGGGCACTCTGATTGCCCCTCACTTGGTTGGAGTAAATCACGATCACTTCTTTAGTTATCGAATTGATATGGATGTGGATGGCCAAAGCAACAACTTTCAGCGCCATAAGCTGCAGGCTGTTCCCCAGCCAGCCAACGCCCCTCGGCAGGGAATTTGGGCGGTCACCACCGAGACCGTCACCTCGGAATTAGCAGCACAGACACAAATAGATGTCAGCAAGCCTGCATTGCTGGTGTTTGCCAGCGCAGACCAAACGAACGCTATGGGTTATCCCGCGAGCTATCAAATCATCATGCCCAATGTGCGGCCATTGGTGACCTTGGAGGATGCCACCCATCAGCGCGCACAATTCGTTCGCAACAATCTGTGGGTCACTCGTTTCAAGCGCGACGAATTGTTTTCCGCCGGCTTAATGGTGAATCAATCCGCCCCGGGCATGGGGCTGCCGCAATTTGTTGCTGATGATGAAACCATTACTAACACTGATCTGGTCGCTTGGCCAACCATTGGCTTTCATCACGTGCCCATGGCCGAGGACTGGCCAGTAATGCCGGCAAAAGTTGACGAGATAATCCTAAAGCCGCGTAACTTTTTTGATCGGAATCCGGCTATTGATCTGCCGAATTAGCAGAAGCTAACACCAGGTAAAAGCGGCGTTAGAGAAAAGTGAAAGAGCTCTGGAGTAAATTATGAAAATTCTTGCAATTGGTGGATGCGGCAGCATGGCCCGCTATGCCCTTAAGGTAGCTCAAAACTTTGATGCTATAGATGAAATAATTATTGCCGATATCAATGAAGAAAGTGCGACATCTTTTGCGGCTACCCTCAATAATAAAGTTTCTGCTGTTCGGCTTGATGTTAGTGATAATCAAGCTCTTAAACTAGCAATGAAGAATATTAATATTGTGGTAAATACCTGTGGACCTTTTTTTAAATTTGGCGAACCTATTCTTAGTACTGCCATAGACTCAGGATGCCACTATTTAGATATTTGTGACGATTGGGAGCCAACACTTGAAATGATGAAGCTTGATGCTAATGCTAAATCAGCTGGTGTGTCTGCAACGATTGGACTCGGTGCAAGCCCTGGACTGACAAATTTGATGGCGCTCATTGCGATACGTGAATTAGATGAAGTCACGACAGTCTATACCGGCTGGGATGCGGGTGCAGCAACCATAGATGAAACTGCCAAGCAGCAATCTACCAATGCTGCTATGTTGCATGCAATTGAGCAAATGACTGGCAAGGTAAAGATATATCAAGATAGTGCCTATAAAATGGTCAAACCTCTTCAGGCAATAAATATTGAATACCCAGGTTTACCTAATTTTACCGGCAATATTTTTGGTCATCCTGAAGCAGTAACGTTTCCTTATTATTTTTCAGAGCTAAAAGATTGTATTAATCTTGCCCACGGTGGTTCCCTCGACTCAATTATTATCAAAGTTCTCACAGGTCTGGTGAACATTGGTTTCCTTAGCAAGGCAAAAGCATCAAATTTATTTTCATGGTTAGAAAGCCAGGAATCTCAACAAAAAAAATCTAATGCTAATAATTATCTTCCTTCTATGTATGGATTTGCGCACGGTTTAAAAAATGGAGTTCCAGCGAGCGTAGGAGTTTGCATAATGAATGACGATGATTCTTTTGATCGCATAGGCATGGGAGAAATTACTGGAATCCCATTAGCCTGTGGGATTAAAATGCTAGCCGAAGGAAAAATAAATGAAGCTGGAGTATTAGCTCCCGAAGCCGGTCACATTAATCCGCATGATTTTATATCTGATATATTGGATGAGATATCAAAGTTCCTTGACCTTCCGCTTGGTAACTTTGAAGAAAATATTAAGATTACACGATCCTGGTAATCGAATGAATAAAGATGGGAGGGCTAATAGTCTCCCATCAGTAACTCAAAGGAAGGTTAAGCTTTGTCTCCAAATTCCTTCATGTGTTCTGCAATTCTCTCGCTATCCCCATTCCTACGCTGTTTCCCTTGTTGTAAAGTTGTTGTAAAGACAGATTTACCCCTCGCAAACCATTGCTACATAAGGGCTTGTAAAACTGCAACTATTGAGTGGGAATAGTTTAAGGAACTAATAAGTCAAATGGGCGGCACAATAACTCTTTTAATTATTCTTCTTGCTACTCTAAGTACAGCATTTTTGTCGTCAATTTTTGGAATGTTAGGCGGCCTCATTTTAATGGGTGTATTGATTACTATAATGCCAGTAAGTCAGGCAATGGTCTTACATGGATTAATTCAATTAACATCAAATGGTTATCGAGCATGGCTTAATAAAACAGATATTAAATGGAATATTGTTTCTACATTAATTATCGGTAATATCATCGCATTAGTTGGGTTATTCTCATTAGCTTTTGTGCCTGATAAAGTAACTGTACTTTTAGTAATAGGTCTATTGCCATACATAGCTTGGGCGCTTCCTAAAAATAACTCCTTAGATTTAAGCAATAAACCAATTGGTATTTTAGCTGGCATGGTGGTGGTGGGTAGTAATCTTCTATCTGGTACAGGAGGCCCTTTATTAGATATTTTTTTCCAGCGAGTAGATATGACTCGCCATCAGGTTGTTGCAACCAAAGCTGTAGCTCAAAGTTTAGGCCATATATCTAAGATAATATTTTTTGGTTTTCTTGCAATACCTAAATTTAATATTTGGCCAAGTTTTTGGCTATTTATTTTTGCTGTGATAGCTTCTGCTATCGGAACTACTTTAGGAAAAATAATATTAGATAGAATTGACGATAGAACCTTCTTTGCATGGACACAAAGCATCTTACTAACTGTTGGTGCTGTGTTTATCGCCTACGCACTCTATCTAATGAAATGAGTTACATAAGGAAGGTTTAACGCTTGCAGGGATTGGAGCAGAGCTTAGAGATATGGAATAAATGTTTTGCATTTAAAAATATCTGAGTAACAGGTTAGCGACAAAGTATGTAGTGGGTAATGGTAGAGGGTAATCTAACTTCTTGATAAGAATGGAGAATGAGAAACTCTCGATAACACAGCAACTTAAGTTGCTGCAAAGTAACTACAAAAACTTTTTAATATTGTTATTAATCAATAACTTACAATCATGTATTTGTTGAGTGGGAATAATTGCTAACTCTTTCAGAATATATTCTTAAAAGGAATGGAGTTCCGCTTGGATCCAAAGGATCGTTAGTTAGAAATCTTAAAAATTCCTTTGGAGCAGAGAGTAACGCTAAATTTTGGAAATATTGGAATCCTATTTGGGGGTTTTACTTATCTAAATTTATATATCTGCCACTAAAAAAATACTTGCCCCAATCAGTTGCTGCCTTGGTTGCTTTTGGTGTTAGTGGTTCTCTGCATGATCTGGCAATAGGTATAGCAGGGCAGGGATGGCAAAATTTCTTTACAATTTGGTTTTTGATAATGGGTTTATTTTTAAATGCCTCAAAATCGTTAGGCATTAACTACAGTAAATTTAGATTCACTGCCAGAGTAATTATTAATACTTCTTCAATAGTATTTTGTTTTATCTTGACGAAAATATTTATAAATATGCCTTTTTAGTGATATAAAAAGGTACTACATAGAAGAAAAATACCTTTTTAAGTTATTGAATAATGCAATTTTTCTCAGGTCGACTATTGAGTGGGAGTAAAAATTTAGTGGCTTCAAAGATACATTTTTATTTTGATTTTATATCCCCTTATGCATATTTTGCTTGGCGTAAACTTCCTGTTCTAGCTAAGAAATACAATCGTGAAATTGAAGCGCATCCAGTTGTCTTCGGAAAACTGTTGGATAAATGGGGACAACTTGGGCCTGCTGAAATTCCACCAAAACGCAATTGGCTCAATGAGTACTGTTTAAGGTATGCAGCTCTTAACGGATTTAAATACAATCCACCAAAAAAACATCCTTTTAATCCGTTAGCTGCTCTAAGAATGTCATTGAAGGAAGTAAGCGGTGTTGATCAACATAGAGTGATAGGTTCAATATTCGAAGGGGGTTGGAGTTACGGTGCAGATCTAGGAGATCTGTCTACACTAATTTCTTTGTTGACAAAACAATCAATCGATGGCGAAAGTCTTAGTCATAAAGTTTTGGAATTAGATATAAAAGAATTGCTAATTAATGAGACTAGGTGCGCGATTGAAAAGGGAGTTTTTGGTGTTCCAACTATAATTATTGATAACAATCTATTTTGGGGCAACGATCAGATGGATCATATCGAGCTATTGCTAGGTGGCAAAGATCCTCTGGATCGAGAAAGACTCAAGGATCAAGAGAGGCCGAGAGCAATTGACCGCAAGGCCTTCAAAAGCAGGATAAATAGTGACTTGTAAACTTTACAACAGCAGAAATGGCAAACTACTGATAACACACAGATTTTAAGATAGTGGGACACACAAAAATTAACCAAAAATGTTGTAAATATGTTGTAAAAACAGATTTGCCCCTCGCAAACCATTGTTCTTACAAGGTTTATTTTGAGTGCGACTATTGAGTGGGAATAAACCTCTACTAAAGCTGTCTCTTATACACATCTGACGCTGCCGACGAATAG
>OJFS01000474.1_pt1 | contig 15492 bp, 13 predicted proteins | sample 1594231 | NCBI WGS metagenome assembly OJFS01 (sample SAMN05416847, study PRJEB24817) | seawater metagenome | isolation source: Sea water | place: Canada:Atlantic | collected 2013-07
GTGTATAAGAGACAGGATCAAATGCGCGCGCTTAAGCGCTGGCTCAAACGATAATTCCAACAACAAGATGTTGTGCTTTGCGGACGAACTTTCACTACCCGTAGTGACTCACGAAACGAGCCCGAGTGGCGATAAAATCCATCACGTATTCGCTAAGAAGTTTAGAGCGCAAACGAGAACCCCACAGTGACTGAAATGACCAGCAGCACCCCAGCAAGTTGGCGCGACTATTACGAGCTTTGTAAGCCGCGCGTTGTGTATCTGATGATACTGACCTCACTTGTTGGAATGTTCCTTGCCGTGCCCGGCATGGTTCCCCTCGATATTCTTATTCTCGGCAACCTCGGCATTGCGCTCGTCGCGTCGTCAGGTGCCGTGGTTAACCATCTGATCGACCGCAAAATCGACATAAAAATGGCGCGCACTCACAATCGGCCCGTTGCACAGGGGCGCGTAGAGCCTATGCAGGCGGCGATGTTTGCGCTCACTATCGGCGTAGCTGGCATGGCGATTATGATGATTTGGGTGAACGCCTTGAGTGCATGGCTAACTCTGGCAGCATTTATCGGATACGCCTTTATCTATACAGGCTATCTGAAGCACGCGACGCCGCAAAACATCGTTATCGGCGGGCTTGCAGGCGCAATGCCGCCGCTCTTGGGCTGGTCTGCGGTGAGTAATACGATTGACCCCGACGCGCTCATTCTCGTTCTCATCATTTTTGCTTGGACGCCCCCCCATTTCTGGGCGCTCGCGATTCACAGAAAAGACGATTACGCCAAATCGGGCGTCCCTATGCTACCAGTCACACATGGCGAGCACGTCACCAAAATTCATATATTGGTCTACACGGTGATTCTGGTCGGCACGACAGCACTGCCGTTTTTCTCTGGCCTCAGCGGCCCGTTTTATCTCACCATTGCGATGCTCAGCGGCGCTGGGTTTCTGTATTACGCCTGCAAACTCATGTTTCGGCCAAAGGCGTCTACGCCGATGGACACGTTCCGCTTCTCGATTATCTACCTAGCCATACTGTTCGTGGCGTTAGTGATCGATCACTACCTAGTTTAGGAATCGAATGAATAAGCGTCTGCTTATCGCCTTTGTTATTGTCGATATTTTGTTGGGCCTTGCGGTGTACAGGGGTTACAAGCTCTGGAACGCGGGTGAAGAAGCGGCAGAACAGACAAGCGAATTGCGCGGAAAAGGGGCAACGCTTTTTCCTGAACCCAGACCTCTCTCAAGCTTCTCACTGATCGACGCACAGGGAAACGATTTCACTAGCGCGAACCTAGTGGGCAAGTGGAGCCTCGTGTTTTTTGGCTTTACTCACTGCCCCGATATCTGCCCGCTGACTATGAAAGAATTGGCAGAGATGGCGGCACAGCTCACCCAAGCCGAGCGTGCGCAGTTACAGGTTATTTTAGGCACAGTCGATCCAGAACGTGACGATTCGGCGACGATAGCGGAATATGTTGCTAAATACAGCGATGACTTCGTCGGCCTCACCGGCTCGCGCGTCGCGCTTAGCGTGTTAACTAAACAGCTCTATGTGACGTATTCGGACCCCGCTGAATTGGTAAACCACGACAATCACGATGACCAAGCCCCCGCGCAAACAGCAGACGGTTCAGCGCAGCACGCGCCCTCGAGCGATGGTGCGCATTCGAGTCATACAGGGGCAGGCGAAAGCGCGGCTGATGACTATCTCATAACCCATAGCGGCCATATTGCCTTAATTAATCCCCAAGGCGACTTTCACGGCGTCATTCGTCCGCCACATCGCGATAGAGACCTACTCGCCGTGGTCAAAGTGTTGCTCGGTACCGACTAACATGTCAGCCTAGACTTTGCCGCCTCGCGCGAGTGTGAGGACGAGAAATATTGCGGTTGCGCACACAACGATGCTTGGGCCTACTGGGACATCGACAACAAACGCGCCAAACAAACCAATCACCACAGCCACGCAGCCAATCAGGCTCGCGCGCACCGCCATTTGTTCGGGCGTCGCTGAAAGCAGTCGTGCCGCCGCAGCCGGAATCACTAAAAGCGAAGTAATCAATAAAACGCCCACGATTTTCATCGACACAGCAATCGTTAGGGCGATCAAAAGCACCAGAAGAATATTGAAACGATTGACTCGAGTGCCTTCGGTTTCGGCAATATCCGGGTGCACGGTAATGGCGATGAACTCGTTCCAAAACCTCAGTAATACTCCTCCAACCCCTAGCGCGACGACAACTATCCAGACAAGATCGGACTCGCTAATTGTGAGCAAAGCACCGAATAAATAGGCTTCTAGATTAACTCGAACCGAATCGGCAAGTGCGAGAACGACAATACCCAGAGCTAGGCTGCTGTGAGCGAGAATACCTAAAAGCGTGTCGGTAGACACTTTTGGCGATCGATCTAGAACGCTCAATATAAAAGCAAAAAATAGACAGCTGACAATAATACTGAGCTGAGGATTGGCATTTGTGAGCAAGCCGATCGCGATTCCAAGCAGTGCAGAATGGGCGAGCGTGTCGCCAAAATAAGACATGCGTCGCCACACGATAAACGAACCGAGTGGACCTGCAACGAGCGCCAGTGAAAGCCCCGCCGCTAGGGCATAAACAATAAAGTCTGTGGTAAGAAGGCCGAGAAAATCGCTCATGGGTGATTACACTCGCCTTCGCCAACGATATTGCCCTGAATATCATGTTCGTGTGTGTGGTGGTGTGTGTACACCGCCAAGCTGTCGGTTACACCCGCGCCAAAAAGGGACAGGTAGGCGGGATCAGTGCTCACCGCTTCGGGCTTGCCGTGACAACACACATGATGGTTTAAGCAAATCACCTCATCGGTAGATGACATGACCAGATGCAGGTCATGGCTAATCATCAGGACACCACAGCCCTGGGTCTCGGCAATCGTATCGATCAATGAGTAGAGCTCGGCTTGACCCGCAATATCGACGCCCTGTGCAGGTTCGTCCAGCACCAGCAAATGGGGTTTACGTAGCAGTGCTCGCGCGAGTAATACGCGCTGCAATTCACCACCCGACAGGCCGGTAAGTTGGGCCTGTTCAAGGTGCGGAATCTGCAGGAGGCTCAGCGTCGCCACGATCTCAGTGCTATCGAGTGGCTTGGGCGCCCCCCGCAGCGCTAACTGTAGGAAGCGGTATACCGTGAGCGGGAGGGTCGGCTCTACGTGCAGCGATTGTGGCATATAGCCAAGCCGCAGGCCTTCGCGACGCGTGATCGTTCCTGTGTCCGCTTCGAGCAGTCCCAGAGCGATCCGAACGAGCGTCGTCTTCCCTGCCCCGTTAGGGCCGATTAACGTGACAATCTGGCCTGAGTGAATCGCAAAGCTCACACCTTCAAGCACAAGCCGATCGCCAAAGTGTTTACCTATCCCAACTGCGCTCAAAAGCGGTTGTTGCGCGTTGCCACCGTGGCTGTCTGTCGTTGTCCCTTCGTGCGAAGCCATGTTCGATCCCGTATGGATGCATTTCTCTACTAAGATAAGGCGGTGAGTATAATCGCATTCGCTTATGTTCGCTGCAAAAGCGCTGTTAAGTCGCGGTCCTGCTATGGCTAGCTTCGCGCATTCGGTATGATACACCACTCAGTTATCTCACTCGCTCGCGTAGAAATACCCGCGCCAAGGGTCTGCATGAAAAACCTAGCCAGGCCAATTAAGCCGCTAGTACGACTAGCGCAAAAGGCACAAAAAGCACTGTGGTGTGCAACGGCGCTTGCCTGTGTGTTTTTGCAACCGCTTCAGGCGCAGCCCGGCAGCGAACAGCACTCGGTTACCGGTGCTGGTCTTTTGGTCGCCACCAGCATTTACCCTCTCGCGCTCATCGCCAATGATATTTTGGCGGGACACGGAAACGCCGCTGCTTTAATCGCAGCAGGTGACTCGCCGCATCACACAACGCTCAGCCCATCGGCGCGCCTCAAAGCGGCGAGGGCTGACTTACTCCTGTGGGTTGGTAAAGACTTCGAGGTTACCCTCGGGACATTATTCGGCGAAGACCCGCGCACGGTGACTGTCTCGTTGCTCAGCGACATCAGACTCTATGAGTTAGACCGCGGAGGACTCGTCGAGGCGCATGATGATCAAGCGCACGCTGAGCCGCATTCTATCGACCTTCACCTCTGGCTCAGCACCACCAATGCCGAAATAATTGCGCAGGCTATTTCCCGCGCTGCCAGCAATTTAGACCCGAGCAACGCTCCACACTATCGCGCTAGTCTCGCTCGCTTCACCGCACAGCAGGCGCAGAATAGAGAGGCGTTCGAAGCCGAATTCGCCGCGCTCAAGCGCACTAAGTCAGACTCGCAAGACTCAGGCTTACAAGACACCCCGCCCTACGCGGTCTATCATGATGCGTATCGCTATTTTGAAAGCGAGTTTGGCTTAAGCCATCGCGTTGCGCTTCTAGTCGATCCCGAGCGCGCTCCGAGTATTCGTGAACTGAGTGAGGTGAGAGCATCGCTTGCCTCAGCGCAGCCTCAGTGTCTTCTTACTGAGCCCGATTCGGACGCAGGCCTTATCGCTACGGCGATGAAAGGACTGACGCAAGAAACGACACTGCGCCGTGTCGAAGTCGACATCCTTGGTCGAAAAATAGACGAAGGGCAAGAAGGTTACACGCGGCTCATGCGCGCAGTCGTTGCTGATTTTGTCGAGTGCTTAGAATAGCGCTCAGCTCCGTCGATCAGTCACAGGATAAACAGCGACGCTAGAAAGCGTACAGATAGCCATATAAATAGCCGTATACATAGCCAAATAAATAGCTAAATAAATAGCCATATAGAGAAAACCGACGTGACAACAAGCAAGCAACTCATTCTAGTAGACGGTTCTTCCTATTTGTTCCGCGCGTTCCATGCCCTGCCCCCGCTAGTGAATAGCAAGCAGCAGCCAACGGGCGCCGTCAAAGGCGTGATCAACATGATCCGCAGTCTGATAAAAGGTCACCCCGACAGTAACGTTGCAATCGTCTTCGATGCCAAAGGGAAAACTTTTCGTAGCGATCTGTATTCGGAATACAAAGCAACTCGCCCACCAATGCCCGACGAGCTCAGATCGCAGATCGAACCCATTCATCAAATCGTTCAGGCGATGGGTTTACCCATGCTGGTCATTCCAGGTGTCGAGGCCGATGACGTAATCGGCACGCTCGCCAAGCAGGCGACGGCGCTGGGTATAAAGACGCTTATCTCCACCGGCGATAAAGACCTTGCCCAGCTCGTTGACGAGCATGTGACACTCATGAACACGATGAATAATGAGAGGCTTGACGTCGCCGGCGTCGAGGCAAAGTTTGGTATTGCGCCTAATCAAATTATCGATTTTCTCGCCCTTACCGGCGACAAAGCCGACAACATTCCTGGCGTTCCAGGGGTCGGACCAAAGACTGCGGTCAAATGGCTTTTGGAGCACCAATCGATGGACGGCGTTATCCAAAATGCCGACGCGATCGGCGGAAAAATAGGCGAACGGCTGCGCGAAAACATCGATCTTCTTAGGCTGTCTTACGAGCTTGCGACTATTAAGCTCGACTGCGAACTCGATTTAACAATCGACGAATTAGTGCCGAGCGCCGAAGACGGCGAGGCGCTACTCAATCTATTTTCCGAGCTCGAATTTAAGTCGTGGGTCAAAGAACTCGAATCGCAGGGGATAAAAGGCGCTTCGACTGCCAACGCGAAACAGCCAATCAATGCGTCGGCTGATTCAGAAACCATCGCGAGCACTACAACTACGCATACGGCGCTCAATGTAACGCCGAAAGAAATCCAATACAGCCTCGTCGACACAAAAGAAAAACTGCAAACTCTTTTAAGCAAAATAGAATCTTCGCCACGTTTCTCGATTAGCCTTGAGACTCAGGGCGAACATTTTTTTGACGCCGATATTCTAGGCGTCGCGATCAGTACCGCACTCGGTATTAGTTATTATATACCGTTAGGTCATGTTAATTCCGAAGAGGGAGAGCTTGTTTCCGCGCCTTGGCAGCAGCTCGATAAAGACCACGCGCTTGAGCTCCTCAAGCCCTATTTGGAAGATCGCCTGCGCATTAAAGCCGGGCATGATCTTAAAGCGACTGCGCATGTCCTCGCTAATAAGAATATCGATCTGCAGCCGATAAAAGCCGATGTCCATCTCGCGTCTTATGTTCTGAACTCGGTGACGAGTCGTCACGCGCTCGAAGACATTGCACGGCACTATTTAGACCAGTCGCCGATCGAACTCGAAAGCCTTACCGGCAAGGGTCGGGGTAAGCTCACCAAGAAAGCCATTGCGCCTGCGGCAATGCTTGACTACGCAGCCCAGCGCGCCGATTTAATATTGCGCGCGTCGCTTTATTTGGAGCACGAGCTTGCCGCAGACTCGCGCCTCGAAGGCATTTACCGACTTTTCGAGTTGCCACTCGTGAATGTGTTAAGAACAATGGAGCAAAACGGCATTACGCTCGACAGAGTCGCGCTTGCACGCCAGAGCGACGAACTCGGCACACAGCTCAATAAACTCGAACTAGAAGCGCATGCGCTCGCCGGTGAGGCATTCAATTTAGGATCGCCGAAACAGCTGCAAGCGATTCTCTATGAAAAGCTTGAGCTGCCCATGCTCAAGAAGACAAAAACTGGCCAGCCCTCCACTGCCGAACCGGTGCTCGCCGAACTTGCGCAAGACTACGAGCTGCCGCGGGTGATTCTCGAACAGCGCTCGCTCGCGAAACTCAAGTCGACCTACACCGACAAACTGCCGCTGCAAGTCAACGCAAACACTGGCCGCATTCATTCCACTTTTCAGCAGGCAGTTGCCGCAACGGGCAGGTTGTCTTCGACCGATCCCAATCTGCAAAATATTCCGATTCGCACAGCCGAGGGACGTCGCGTACGCCAAGCGTTTGTGAGCGCGCCAGATATGCTTCTGCTCGCGGCCGACTATTCGCAGGTTGAGCTCAGAATTATGGCGCATCTGTCGCAAGACCCGGGTCTGCTTAAGGCCTTTTCGTCGGCGCAGGACGTTCACCGCGCTACCGCCGCCGATGTGTTCGGTGTGGCCCTAGACGAAGTCACGGGTGAGCAGCGCCGCAGCGCCAAGGCGATTAACTTCGGCCTTATTTACGGAATGTCGGCGTTTGGTTTGGCGAATCAGATCGGCGTGAGCCGCGGCGAAGCAGGCGAGACTATCGAGCGCTACTTCGAAAAATATCCGGGCGTGCGCACGTATATGGATGAAACCCAAGCGCTTGCCGACGAGAAAGGCTATGTCGAAACACTGTTTGGTCGCAGGCTCTACCTGCCCGACATTCATGCCGGTAATGGCATGCTGCGCAAGGCTGCGCAGCGCACGGCCATCAATGCACCGATGCAAGGCACCGCCGCCGATATCATCAAGCGGGCGATGATCGATATCCAGAATTGGTTAAACGAAGGGTCGATAGACGCGCGTATGCTGCTGCAAGTGCACGATGAGTTAGTGTTCGAGGTCAGCGAGCGCGACCTGCCCTTACTCGTCGATGGCGTGCGTTTCCGTATGGTGTCTGCCGCTGCCTTAGATGTGCCGTTAGTCGTTGATATTGGCACGGGCAAGAATTGGGACGAGGCGCATTAGGCCGGCTCTTCGTCCCCGAGCCACTCGTCGAGCTTGGCGCGAACCTCGGTCACTCCGTCATTTTTGAGCGACGAGAATAGCTGGACGGTCACGTTGCTAAACGGCTTGAGCTCTTTCTGCACCGCGAGCAGCGTGTTCTGTGCGGCGCCGCGCTTGAGCTTGTCTGACTTTGTAAGAAGCAAATGCAGCGGCAGGCCGCTCTGCACAGCCCAATCGATCATCATGCGGTCGAATTCTTTGAGCGGATGTCGGATATCGCTAAGCAACACAAGGCCGCACAGCACTTGGCGTCTGCGGAGGTATTTTTCGAGCTCTTCCTGCCACTTATTTTTAACGCTCAGAGGCACTTTGGCGAAGCCGTAGCCCGGCAGGTCGACCAGAAAGCGGCCCTCGGCCAGACCGAAAAAATTGATCAGTTGCGTGCGTCCTGGCGTTTTAGAGATGCGTGCGAGGCGCGTTTGATTGGTGATCGCGTTAATAGCGCTCGATTTGCCTGCGTTGGAGCGGCCCGCGAAGGCAACTTCGGCTAGGCTCTCGGGTGGACAAGCCGCGAGATTAGCGGCGCTGGTAACAAATGTGGCTTGATTATAGTGCATGGCGCGCATGATAACGGCTTAGCCCACCTTGGCGACAGCACTATTACAACTCGATCACACCGCTATTAGAGTCGATCGATGAAATGGGCTATAATCTGACGCCGCGAACGCTCGGCTCACTTTTTCGGTATTTAGGTTTTTCAGGTCACTTTAGGAATGATAATGAACAAATTTGCGATAGCTCTAGTGTCTTTACTTATCAGCGCCATGGCGCCAGCCCTCGTTTTCGCCCAAGGGAATGCTGCAGCAGGCAAAGCTAAATCAGCACTGTGTGGCTCTTGCCACGGTGTCGACGGCAATAGTGCCCTTGCGATGAACCCAAAGCTAGCAGGCCAAGGCGCCGGCTACCTTTACAAGCAATTGGTTGAATTCAAGTCTGGTGTGCGTCAAAACGCGACAATGGCGGCGATGGTAATGAGCCTGTCTGATCAAGATATGCTTGATCTGTCGGCCTACTACGCGTCTCAGCAGGTCACAATCGGTGGTGCCGATCCCGCGCTGATCGAACTCGGCGAGTCGATCTACCGCGGTGGCAACAAAGAGCTAGGTGTTGCCGCCTGTACCTCATGCCACTCAACAGATGGCACAGGCAACGCACCGGCGAAATTCCCAGCGGTGGGCGGCCAGCACGCCGAATACACCGTCGCGCAGCTCAAGGCATTCCGCTCGGGCATGCGTAATAATGACTCGGGTTCGATGATGCGCAGCACCGTCGAACGCCTTACCGACAAAGAGATCGAAGCACTCGCAAGCTATCTCGAAGGCCTTAACTAGCCATCGATAGGCAGCGACCTAGGTTTAGCAAGCTAACTACTCGGAGTTGAATCATGAACACACGCTCTTTATTACCGAAGACACTTCTTAATGCCGTTTTCGCACTAGTGGCGACGCTGCCCTTCGCGTCTACGAGCTATGGTCAGATCGAAAAGTTCGTTGCAGGCACGCATTACACCGAGCTTCGTGCGCCGGTAAATACGCCAGACGACAACAAAATCGAAGTACTAGAAGCGTTCTGGTACGGCTGTTCGCATTGTTTCCGCTTCGAGCCATTAGTCGCCGACTGGGAATCCAAGGCAGCCGACGATGTCGACTTCCGCCGCTTCCCAGCGATGTGGAATGCACTCATGAAAGTGCATGCCCAGATCTATTTCACCGCCGAGGCGATGGATGCGATCCACCTAGTGCATGAGCCTGTGTTTAACGCGATTAATGTCGAAGGCAATCGCCTCCAGAACGAGGAGTTGATTGGTGATCTGTTCGAAGAGAACGGCATCGCGCGAGCAGATTTCGAAGCGGCGTTTAATTCGTTTTCGGTCCGCACCAAGGTCAACCAAGCCGAGAAGCGCATGCAAGACTACGAAATTCGCAGCACGCCTAATATGATCGTAAACGGGAAATACCTCATCGCGACAGGCGAGGCCGTGCGCACACAGGCCGAGATGCTCGAAGTGGTTGAATTCCTTGTCGATAAAGAGCGTCGCGCTATGGGCCAAGCCGGCGAATAGTCCGGTGAATAGCCCAATAGCGAATAGTTAACTGGAGAGGCGCAAACGCCCCTGCTGGTCTATACTCGAAAGCAAGCCATGTCGTTTACGCGGCATGGCTTTTTTTGTGGCCATTGGAGCAAACTTTTCACGCAGCTACGCAGTCTTACTCTGTCTGCTGCTGCCAACTTTCGATGTCAGAGCGGTTTTCAGGACCCGACCGAATAGACAGACCGAACAAACAGACTCGACTGCTCGAATCACCCACAGGATACGCCGTACTCACGCCATGAACGCCCCAAACGCCTTAAAAGCCAAGCAATTCGGCCTCTCAGCCCAAGCGAGCGAGCGCGTGGCTAGCCTCCTGCCCAAATTAGCTGGGCGGCTTGGTATAGCGACCGCCAGCAAACCCGATTTTGGGGACTGCGACGGCTTAGCACTGTGGTCTGATCAACTGTTACACCTCGGCAGCACGGCGAGTGCAGTGACTGCAGGCAATGCGGCGACACTCGCAGCGGCGGCCAAGGCGTTTGGCGTGACGCGAATCGCACTCCTGCTGCCCGCCCAAGAATTTGTGTCAACACTCACCCCATTACCGGGCTTGGCGGATGCGGCAGCGCTGCAGGCGCTCAGGCTTCAGGCGACCACGCTCATCCCAAGCTATGACGAGCCCCTTGCGCTTGTCGACAAACCCAATCGAATCGCCGGTACCGACGACTATCTCTGCCTCTGGATGACGCAGGCGCGGCTAGCTTCGTTGTCTGACGCGTTCGAAAAAGAGGGCGTCGAACTGGCCGCCGTTTTGCCTCGCGCGCTGCTTGTCGAAACAAACGCGGCCGCCACGGCTGGCGATACTGGCGGGCAGGGCACTCGATCTAAAAAAGACGGGGCGGATGTCCTCCAAAAGAGCAGACAAATAGATCAAGATCCGCGTCAAATTACTCAGGTGGTTATGCGAGCCGGCGCACCGATTAAATGGGAAACTCTGCAGCTGAGCGATCTAGAGGAGCCCGAGCTGCTCGAACAGTGGCAAGCCGAACTCAAGTCGACTGAGCTTGCGCACGAAGGCCCACTAGTAACCCATTCTGATCCTGCTTGGCTTTCACAGCGCCGTGCAATACCGGCTTTGCCACTGGCGCTTGCTTCGGGCTTCACGTTTGTTCCGCCGGGTGAACTGAAGCGGCGGCAGGCGCTTAAAAACAAAACCACCGTAGTTGCTCTCGCTGCAGGTCTGTTACTCGCAGCATTGCTCACTCTCATTCCTTTCACGATGCAATCGGTTCAGTTCCGTCTCGCGGCGAGCGAACTTGCCGATCTGCGAGCGCTTAACGATAGTGCGCGGCAAAATCAGGCGTTCGTCGCCGATTTCGACAGCCGCTGGGGCACGATAAACGAATACCCGCAGCAAGACATAATTGCGGCGCTCTTTACGCTTCAACGAGTGATTAGCCCCGACACTCTAACCGGATTAGAAATAGAAGAAGGCGTGGTTACCATCGAAGGGACTAGCATCAATCCGCAAGCGATTTTGCAACGACTCGAACAAGACCCACTCTTTACCGAAGTCTCTTTCTCGCGCGCTACCAGCAATTCGCGTTATACGATTGGCCTCAGGCTGAGCAATGTCAGTTTCGAAGGCTATCGGGCCCGTTATGTGGAGGCAACTCGTCGATGAAAAACGCGACCGGCTTAACTCTGCAAACACTGTCGACGCGCGAGCGGATTATCCTGTTACTCGCCGCAGCGGTTGCCATCGCGTTTTTGGTCACACGCGGTGCGCCAATCGTTACCACCGTCTATTCCGAAAGAGCTGGGAGTATCGAGTCGGTTAAGCTCGATATAGAGCGCGAATTAAGATTGCAAGACAGCGCGGCTCTCTGGTCAAGCAGACGTGATGAGACCGAACGTGCGCTCGCTACTGCCGAGGCAGGGCTTTTCACCGGATCGACAAACGCGATCGTCGAAGCGAGCATCCAGCAAATTTTATCGCAGCATGCCGCGAAAGCCGGCATCGAGGTTATTTCGACGCGTCTTGCCGACACAATAGAGCAAGGCGGATGGACACAGGTAAGTCAGGAGATGTCGTTTCGCACTAACGATGCAGCAGCGACAGTCGAGTTTCTTTCTCAAATAGATAACTCGATTCCGCGGCTCGAGGTCGCGGAATTCTCACTCGATCGGTCAAGAAATCAGTTCACTGGTGCAATTACCGTGGTCGGATTCGCGCGTAACTCACGAGCCGAATCGGCTAAACTCGGAAGGTCGCGCTAATGGCAAACCAGACAGCAGCAGAGGCTGCAATAGCGGCGAAAAATCCAGTTGGGTATGACCCCGTTGAGCTCACAGCCTTTAGCCAGTTATTAGAGCCCGCAGGAATCGCGCCAGCGTTAGATTATGCTCAGACCAATCGCCTGGTGTATGCAAGCGCGCCGAGTCTTGAGACACGGGCGCAAATACGCTTTGTTATAGGCACGCCGGTGGTCTTTAGACGCGGAAGCGAAGACGAAGTGAGGCGTTTGCTGCGTCACTGGCGTGCCGAATTTTCTCCGACGCTCGAAAGCAGCGACGAAGAGCTTTTCGTGTCGGGCTTCGACGACGATGAGTCGCTAAAAGACCTTGCTTCTGAAGCGCCGATCATTCGTCTGGTTAATCATCTTTTCGCGCGCGCGCTTGATCTCGATGCAAGCGACATTCACTTCGAACCGAGCGGAAACACGCTCGATGTTCGCTGCCGAGTCGACGGGATTATGACGCGTATCGAGCGGCTGCCTATCAAAATACATACAGCGGTTGCCTCGCGGCTTAAGCTAATGGCGCGCCTTGATATTGGCGAAAAGCGCCTGCCGCAAGATGGCCGTATTGATTACAAAATAGGTGCCAAGCAGCTCGATATGCGCGTGTCTACGCTGCCTGGTGTACACGGCGAATCGATCGTGTTGCGTATACTCGACAGAAGCGATACTGCTGTCGAATTGGTCGAGCTTGGCATGCCGCAAGACCTGCTGGCGAGCTATGAGAATGTGGTGACGCAGCCGCACGGGATGGTGTTGATCACAGGGCCAACCGGCAGCGGTAAAACAACAACGCTGTATGCGACTCTCGAGAAAATCAGCAACGAGAAGCAAAAAATCATTACGGTCGAAGACCCCGTTGAATATCAGCTCGATGGCATTACACAGATACAGGCAAACGCGAGCATCGGCCTAGGCTTTGCCGAAGGGCTGAGGTCGATAGTGCGGCAAGATCCAGACATCTTAATGATCGGTGAAATACGCGATCACGAGACCGCCGAAATTGCGATCGAGTCGGCGCTTACCGGCCACCTTGTGTTTTCAACACTGCATACCAACGACGCGGCTGGGGCAGTGACGCGTTTGCAAGACATGGGTGTCGAAGGCTATTTAATTAGTTCGAGCCTGCTTGCTATTCAAGCACAGCGTTTGGTGCGCCGAGTGTGTACCGGATGCGCAGAGACTCATCCGCTGAGTCTCGACGAAGCGCGCGTACTCGATATAGACAGCGCCGAGTGCGCCGAGATAAGACGCGGTAAAGGCTGTGAGCGCTGTGGTCAAACCGGCTATCGTGGACGCGTCGGCTTATACGAACTGCTGTTAATGAGCGACGAGATTCGGCATCAGATCGCGAGCGGCGCCGATGCCAACAGTATCAGAGACACCGCGATAAAGGGTGGCATGCGCACTTTGCGCCAAGACGCATTAGAAAAACTGCGCGCCGGATTAACCACGCCCGAAGAAGTGGTGCGTGTGACGCGCGCTGTCTAATCGCCAAAAGGACAAGAATAAAGGGCACGACAAAATTAAGAGCACAACGACAATAAAGGGTACGACGCGAATAAAGAGCACGACAAAAATAAAGAGGAAGCCAAGCGCAGTGAACGCCAAGTCGACAGACACAGTCAGCCACCACGGTAAATTCAAATACCGTGCGATCGATGCTGTGGGTAAGTCGCAAACCGGCGTCATTGATGCAGACTCCGAACGCGAGGCGATGCGTCTGCTACGCGGACGACACTTAACGCCAACGCAGCTTACGCCTACACAGTCGGTGTCGGGCAGCGGCAGCCGAAAGATAAAAGCCAGCGACGTGCTCGCGTTTACCAACGGCCTCTGTACCTTAGTTGAGTCGCGGGTTCCGATCGACCGAGCGCTAAGACTTCTCGAAGGCATTACCGAGTCTGCCGCTATGCGCGAACTGACCTTGGAGTTACTGCGCGAAATCAAAGAGGGACGCTCGCTTGCGGCGGCAATGGAAGGCTATCCACGCGTCTTCTCTAAGATGTATGTCAATATTATGCGTGCAGGTGAAGAAGGCGGAATACTCCACGAATTGCTGCCCGAGCTCGCCGAGTTTCTCGAAACCAGCGCGGCCACACGGCAGACTATTGTGTCTGCGATGATCTACCCTGCGGTTTTGCTGGTGACTGGAATCGTCTCGGTTCTTTTGCTATTGGTCTTTGTTGTGCCGCAGTTCGCGACCATGTTCGAAGACGCCGGCACGCAGATTCCCCCCGCCGCACAGTTTTTGCTCAATCTGAGCGGCTGGTTACAACGGTTTGGTTTTCTTATTCCGGCGAGCGTTGTTGCTGCCTACCTTGGCTGGCGTCAGCTCGACGCCGCCCCTTCTACTCGCCTGCGCCGCGATCGCTTTCTTTTGTCTTTGCCGCTTTTTGGAAAGCTCATACTCACGCGCGAGAGCGCGGTGTTCGCTCGAACCCTGGGCTCTCTTCTGGGCGCCGGAATTCCACTTATCCGTGCGCTGCGGGTGTCGCGCGAAGTCGTTGCCAACACGCAGCTATCAGCGCAGCTTGTGCAAGTAGAAGAAGATGTTCGCGGCGGCACCGGCCTTGGTTCTGCGCTCGAAAAAACCCAGCAGTTTCCGACGCTATTGCATCAGCTCGTCGCCGTTGGGGAGGAGTCCGGGCGCACGGCGACTATTCTGGTTAAGTCGGCTGCGACATTCGATACCCTCGTTCGCAATCAGATGGCGAGCCTCGTAGCTGCCTTGCAACCAGCACTCATTTTAGTGCTTGCGCTCGCAGTCGGCGGAATAACGATTACCATGCTTTCGGCCGTGTTCAGTATGAACGCCGTAGAGTTTTAAGGAGAGTAAAGTGAAATCAGGAACACAGACCGCGGCATCAGAATCGTCGGCGTTCACGACCCTGGCCTGTCGCCTAGTAAAGCGGACACCGGCAGCGTTAGCGGCGCTGGTGTTGCTCAGCGCCTGTTCGGCCTTCGATCAGGGCGAGCGGCCGCTCGGGCCTTTTAGCGGTCGTGAGGCAAACACAGACAATGAATCACGCCGCAGTGCGGCAGAGGTTGCGGCGGATGAGATAGCCGAAATCGCAAGCCCTGGCAGCGAGCAGCAGCAACGCTTAATCGCCGAAATCAATCGCGTGGGCGAGCAGCCAGCGCTTGCGGGCTACCGCGAACAGGTTCCCGCACCAAGCGGCACGCGGACTACCCCCGCCGAAGAGGAAAGCGTCGAGCTCAACTATGAGCAAGCCGAACTGCGCTTGGTACTCGAACAGCTCGCCGATTCGCTCAATATGTCGGTCGTGATGGACCCGAGTATAGACATGAAGGTCAGCCTGCGCACCTCCAGTAACGAGCCTTTAGCGCTCGACGATGTCTGGCCGGTAATGCGCCTGCTCGCTCGCGACGCGGGAATCGTCATAGATCGCGTAGGCAACGTGTTTAACATTCGCCGCGGTGTTTCTAATGTCCTGTCTCTTATACACATCTCCGAGCCCACGAGACGGACTCCTATCTCGT
>OJFS01000481.1_pt1 | contig 15353 bp, 27 predicted proteins | sample 1594231 | NCBI WGS metagenome assembly OJFS01 (sample SAMN05416847, study PRJEB24817) | seawater metagenome | isolation source: Sea water | place: Canada:Atlantic | collected 2013-07
TATGATGTATGAAGCACTCAAGAACTGCTATCATGTGCTTGTTATCCATTTATCTAATAAAGTATTTACCAGCATTAGGGTTCTTTAACTGAGATGTAATAGCGTAACGACAACTATCAATGCAATGGTCAAAACCTTGAATCGGTTTATTAATAGTATTACCTTCTCTATCTTTCATCCAAGTATAAGACTGCAACTCTTTTATAAGGTTATGGCTTCTACTTGTTACGAAGATTTTGTTTTGGTTTATTAAGTTTATACCATATACAATTGAGTCCTTACCTTTAGTACAGGGTAATACTTTGTGTTTGTATGTTCTTAATTCTGCAATTGATTTAGGCTCTGCTGAGTCTGCATAGATTACTTCTTCTATCTTGTTTGAGATTATTAGATTAGAGATGTCTATGTTTAGTAGTTTCTTTTCATAGATTACTTCATCGAAGATATACCCATCATTGTATTTGTATAATCCTATTAATGTAGTTGGATCATTACTATATCCAAAATCCATTCCATAACATAATAACCTTGCTTCTGTTGGTAGTTCTTTTATCTCTTTCCAATCTGTAATACATACACCATCTAAAGAACCAATCTGACCAAGACCATATACTTGCCACCAGTTACTCCAATAGGTAGAGTCTTTTGCTTTGTCTCTTGCTGCTTCAATCTCTTTTACAATTGTATCAGGTAGTGCTTCATTATCTAAGTAAGTAAGTGTGATAAAATCTGCATCTTCTTTTCCAGCTACTTCTTTATGTGCCCAAAAATTAGCAGTTGGATTAAAGTCAATCCATATATCTCCAGAGGTTCTAATTGCTAATTGATTGTATGCTTCAAATGGTATATTATTTGCTTCATTAACATACAATACATTCCTTCTTGCTCCTCTTAATTTGTCTGGTTGTTCTACAGAGAAGAACTCAATATAAGAACCATTAGTAAAAGTATAAGTTAGAGATGATCTATTCCATTGGATATCCTTAAACCTATTTGTAGAAATCATAATCTTTAGGAAGTCACGCATTGCACCCCTTCTTAAATGTGGTATAGACTCAGATACTACACTTGTTTCAAGCATAGCAGTTCTAATACATCTATCTATAAGTATAGGTAGTATTCCAAAAGTTTTACCAGCAGATGTTCCTCCTTGTATTACTTTCTTTCTACTCTTTAAAGCATGGAGCTTCTTTATTGCTGTAGTAGTTTGAAACATCTACAACTCAAACAATGGTTGCTCAGATGAAACTGTTATATCTTTTGTTTCTTTTGGTTTACCAGCATAATAGTTATAGAACATTTGAACATATTTAAAGTCTCCTTTGTCTATTCCTTTTTCAAGTGCTTTAAATGCTTTAGGTTCTAATGGAGTTAATCTCTCAATCATCTTTACTTCTTCTGCTTTAGATGGTCTACCTCCTTTATTTCCTATCGTTCCTTTGTTGTTTTCTCTATTGTCCATAATCAGTTTAAATCAGTTAACTAATTATATAATAAGAAAAGAAGTCTTTTTTATTTTAAATCATCACTTTTTTTTAGTTTCTCAATATAAAGAGTAGCATCCATCAGCTCCTCTTGTAAATGTTGCAACCATTGTAAGGTGCTTAAATCATCTCTATCTAATGTTTTGTTATACTTCTTTATACCTATATTAGATCGTTGCTTAAAAGAGCTTATAACAGCTTTAACTATTGTATCTTCTTGTTCTTGCATCTCTGCCATTTTATCTCTTGTATTCATTTGAGTATATCATTTAGTTGGAACAGCCATTGTCTTATCTTAGCTTTGTTACAAGAGCATGGTATCTCAAATTTATGGTTGAAGTATTTGGCATGCAGTTCACACATTATTTTAAAATCTGCATTAGATATTTTATGTGTAATTCTTTCTTGTATTTCTTTCCAGAGTATTATATCTTCTACCATAATTCAATATCATTTAGTGATTCTTTTCTTTTATCACAATTACAGTTGGGATGTATCTTTTTCCATAGCCATTTTATTCCTGTGAACTTTGTGATCAGTTCTATTAAGTTTCCTAGTTTCATTCTTTTATTTATTATCAGCTACAAACTTGCAGCCGAATAGTGTTATTATTTCTCTATGTTTTTTCACTCCGTTGTAGGAGAGTTTATTGTCTTTTGCATATTGGCTTATGCTTTTTAAGTTAGCGTATATCTCTAATCGTTGAAAGAGTTGCACTATATCAAGCTCATCTCTTTTCATTGCGTTATAGACATATTTCTCTAACTTGTATAAATGCCTTTTGTTTACTGGGTTTCTCATTGGTTCAATTTTTTGAATGAAGCATAATAGTAGTTGTCGTTAATATTTCAGTAATTATGATAGTCAAAGTAGTTTGTCGTTAATTTATACGCACTAAATCATATACAATTTAGTTAAAGTCCTGTATTAATTCCGTTGTCAATCACTTCTACTATGTGTCTGAACGTGCTTCTTTCTTGTTCGCTAGTTACATCTGTTCCGTTGATAAATAATATGTAATGGTCTTTTTTTTCTGTTGGTCTTAATTCTATATTCATTTATTTTACTTTTTGTTTTAGCCTATCCTTTACTTTTCTAAACGTATTATAAAGTGAATGGTATGTGATGTTTGTCTTTCTTGATAGCTCTGTTATGCTGTACTCATCTTGCACCATGTTATACACTTTCCTGTCGTACCAATGCAATTTCTCTAGCTCTTCTTCTACAGCTTCGTTTGCTTCATTGAAATCAATATACTCTCCAGTCTCTAGATCATAAACTAAATCAATAGATGTTTTAGGGAGTTTATTCTTTTTCAATTGCATTTGTAAATAGTTTGTTTTTAATGTTCTATAGATATAATAATAGTTTACACCAGATTCACCATAAGAAATGTTAAGACCTTTGTTGAGCATTTGACCGATAATTAAGTACATCTCTCCTACAATATCTTCTGCTTCATATTGGGTTGCTCCCATTTTTAAAACAGTATTGATCCACTTCTCGTGTGACTCGTAAACTTTTTTTAACATTATGTGATTGCTTTGTATATTTTGGTATAGCTTTCTTTCTGTGCATCTATACAAGTATCATAAACTATATCTCCAGACTTGATGAGTTTACTTTCTTTATAGACATTACAAGTAACGCCATAACGTGTACGCGTAAGGTGTACATGATATCCTTTCTCTTCGCAGTAGTTTGTCATAGTAACAAAGTCTGGAAGTCCAATACTACTCTCTTTCAATTCGTGCATCAAATCCTAATTTTTTAAGTTCTTTTATTCTATACTCTTGCAATTTGCTTACAGGAGTCTTTGCTCCTTTTACTTCGATGAATTTAACATCGTCTGGCTTTAGTGCCACTAGGTCAGGTATACCAGCTTTGTTGGTGCTAATTAGTTTTAGCACATAATATCCCTCCGCTTCATATTGCTTTATTAGTTTACTTTGATATTTAGCTTCGCTCATTAACTTAATTGTTTAAATGATATTGGGTATTTAGATAAATAAGGATTTACATCTTTTAGTTTTGCAAACTTTATGTACTTGCCATTTGTATCTAAAACCTTTACTTGAGAGATAACTATTTTAGGTTGTCCGTTTATCATTTGAACTTCATATCTGACAACTTCTAAACTTCCTATATTGTTTTTTCTTTTTTCTAATAAAGAAACTAAGGATAGGTCATTAGTATTCTTTTTATTAGCTTCGTTCATAATGCTTGGTTGTAAATGATTTCTTGTCTTGTACTTGTCTATAAATTTTATCTTCTAATCCACCCTTTGAGAATATCCAATACACATCATTGGTCTGTCTCTCTTTGGTTGTTAGTCTGTCTCTAGATTGCCAATAGCTAGTTGCACTAAAATCTATATTGAAATAAACTAGATAGTCTGCTTTTGATAGGCTAATACCTTCTCTACCACTTACTATCTGCAAGGCTATGTTTTTATTTGTTGCATTAAACTCATCTAGTTCTGTTGTTAGTTCTTCTCCATAAACAGACTGCAACAACTTTAACTCCTCTTTGAACTTATAGAAGATGCCTATCTTTTTTCCTTGAAACTTCTTCTTTATGAATACTCCTTTACTGTTATCTATGGTAGCTGATGAGCCATCTTCTAACTTAATTGTACCAGAGTATAGCTGATGTACTTTCTGCATTAGTTTTACTGGTGTATCTGCTAATATTACTCCTCCGTTCTTCCCTTCATATACTCTATCCTTTTCAATCGTTTTAACGAGCTTATACGTTGTTGGCTTCATCTCAACGTGTAAGATGTGTTCGTTTACTTTAGATGTAAACCCAGCTTCAGATTGTGAGAATGAGATAATATGCTTAGATACTTTCTGTCTAATTAAGTTCTGATTGGCTGCTGTGTAGTCATTCACATCATATCCGTTTATCTTTTTCTTAGTTACATCTACATAAACTTTTGCCCATTTATAGAATGACTTCTCTACAAATGGTGTAAACTCACTAACCCAAAACTGGTGGAAGATTTGAGACCAAGACTCAGGAGTAGGTGTTCCAGTTAATAAGATGCAGTACTTCTTACCTACTATTTCTTTTATGCGTTTTGTTCTTACGGATGCTTTAGGGAATGCACCTAGTGAATGTGATTCATCTACTATTATTAAATCATACTCTTTGTCTACTTTGTGTACAGACTCATAGTTAGTAACCTTTAAAGAATAGTTAGGGTTTAATAGGTTGTAGTCTGCTTCTATAGATGAGATAGCTTTCTTCTTGGTTATAAACAGAACAGAAGAGATATCCATTCTATCTGCTATACCTAAAGAGGTTAAAGTTTTACCAGTTCTTACTTCCATGGCTAACATAATAATACGTAGCCTAGATAGTCTTTTAGTACCCTCTTCTATGATTGTATGTTGGTATGGTCTAAACTGCATCGAACAAGTCTGTTTGGTTAATGTCTTGTTTAGTTATAATACCTAAAGCAGTTTCAAAGATTGTTTTACCAGCTTCATAGTCTACAAGGTTACGAGCCATTTTATTAGTAGGCTGACTTCCTTTGTATTTATAGAAATCGTAATCGTGAAACTCGCAAAGGTTTTTAACTTCATTTGTTCCTGTACTTATTCTAACTTCTCTATCAGTTAATTTGTTAGGTAAATTAAAGTTTGTCCAATATAAATGTCTATGTCTTTTTTGAGCAGGTATTAAAGGTTCATAATAAGGGATTACATTTTCTATAACATATTTACCATTATACAAATGTTTTAAAAGTAGTATCTCCTCGTACAATTTCATATCTGGATATTTCATTTTTATTTTATTCTTGTTAGATTGAACTAATCTACTATGCGTTGGACAAGGAGGAGAACTCCATATAAAATCAAACTTTTTGTAATGGTCTAATAAATATTGATGTGCATCTGCAACTATCACTTTATCGTTTGGGAACCTTTCTTGGTATAATCTCGCAGCTTCTGGATCAAGTTCTACAGCAGTTACTTCAATGTCTTCTTTTACTTCATTCCACTTGTATCGGTTACCACCTAGACAAGCATATAAGTTTAGTATCTTCATATTAATATGCTCTATCGCTTAAACCCGCAGATGATTCTATAATTTCACATCTATCTTTTACTTCTTTACTTTTCCACGCCCATGATTTTTTAAGAAGTCTTATTCTTTCAAAAACTTCTTTTATCTGTGTCTTTGGCAAATCTTCCAGAAGAGTCAATACTTTTTCTTCATCAGTTGTATAAGTATCTTTCTTGTAGTTTAATTCTTGTATCTTTTTCTTTAGTTCACTATTTTTTTTTGCTATTTTTTTACATTTCTTTTGTAGGAAAGTTATACGATCAATAGCATCATAATCAACAGCATCATTAAGTTTGAATTTAAAGCAAGATTGATACATTTTCAAGGTGCTGTTTGTATTTCTATAAATTGAGTATCTCTTTACTGAATGTATTACAGTAGCATGATCCATTGTTTTACCTCTTGATTTAAAAAATTTAGCAATTTCAATTAAGGTTATATTCATTTTAACTCTAAAGAGATAACAAGCCAAGGAACGAAGCTCTACATACTCTGTTACTCTTGTGTTTTTAAAGAGGTCCAACCCAGACATTTCTATTAATTTATCAGCTACTTCGTTTAATTCTTCGTACTTATCTTCATTCATATATTAAGGAGGTTGTTTTTTTATTTAAAATGGTACTTCATCTAATTCTGCTACTACTATATTATCTTTTGTTGAAAGGCTAAACCACTTGACTCCGTTAGAACTGTTCTGCTCAAAGTCATAACCTTTATAGTCTCCGTATTTCTGCACCCATCTGTTTAGTGTGTTTCTCTTAAAGATTTTATTATTGTAATCTTGGTTGTCGTTTGTAAACTTTACATAGAAGTCAGACTTTATTGTTCTTTGATTCAATATCAAATTATCATCTTCTACCCAGTCAAAGAAGTCCTTAGAAGTCTGTGCTATTATTTTACGTTGCTTCAAGTTTTTTGCTTCGTGAGCTATTAATCCAAATTGTAAGTATTGTTGCAAGCAGTAGACCATGTAGTTATCAAACAACTCAAACTCTTCAGCGTTCCAATCATCAAAGAGCTGCTTTCCAAACTCATCAAATGGTGTAAGGTCTTTACCATAGTATTGAGCTATCTCTATTTCGTGCCTTCTCCTGTCGTGTGAGTTTCCATCTCCTTTAATAACATAGTTAGTAGAGATAACAATCTTAGGAGAATCTTCAACAGATAACTTAATAGCATCCTTATTTTTTCTCTCAATTGTTAGTCCTTCTGTTACTAGAGAAAATTTACTCTCAAAGTTAAAGCCAGACTTCACATCATCCCATACAAGTATCTGAGAATCTAGAGATACTGTCTGATATGGAAACCCTTTCTTATCATCAAATGATTTACCATCTAGTATAGATGTTTTTCTAATTCTTTTTAACCCTTGTATCATTAATCCTTTTCCTGTACCTCCTTCTGGATTATCAGAGATCACTTCATCATTTAAAATGATAGCTTTATTGTTCATCTTATTCTTATAAGTAGATATAAGATAGCCAAGTACACACTCCAAGGCTTTAGGACTGTTGTTAGATATATTAGAGATAAACGTTTGGTAGTCGTTCTTGTAGTTCTTATGTTCTACATAGTTTCTTTTAAGAATTTGAGACTCCCATACAAACCCTTCTACATCCATAAAGCCAACCAGCTCTTTAGTATCTTTAGTTACCTCTAGGATACCATTCTCATATACTATAAAAGACTTTTTTCTTTCATCTCTTAGCATTGGAAGCTCCTCTGATTCCAGCATCAGTAAATAGCTTTCTGTAAAAAGTAAGTGATAGTTTACACATAGCTTCCATACATCAAACTCTCCTTTACTTAGTAAATGATTTAGTACATAATCTTTTATAAGCTCTATAGATGTTTCTCTAACTACATTGCTTTGAACAAATACCCAAGTAGGTTTCAATGAACCCTTTGGAAAGTATTTTTTAAAACCTTGACCTTCTAAGAATAGTTTGTATTTATAAGGATCAATTTTTACATCTCCTTTTTTATCCAGATACCAGAACTGAGGTGTTTCTTTTGCTTCTTTTAAAGTTTCGTATGTTTTCTCATCAATCTTATGAGTTTCCATTACATACTCTTTACCTTTCTTTAGATCAATCTTTACTCTTTCAACTTTATCATAGTCTTCGAAGTATTTGCTGTTGGCATTTCTAGAAGAGTAAGCAGACTTAATAGAGTTTTGTTTTGATTTTTCATCTTTACATCTGCCCTGTACAATATTTTTCATTATCCAAGCATCAGCAATTGAATGAGGGACACCATATTCACACATTGCTCCAGCAATATCAAATACATAATTATTCATTTGACCAGTTACAAATGACTTTTGCCAATCAAACTTCATTACTCGTGCTATTACTTTATCATCTGACTCTATTTTAATTGTAGGAGGTTTATCAGCGTATGAGAAGCCTTCATCTACTACTTTGGCTTCAAATAGTTCTGCTTCATAGTTTACATAGATATTAGGATCGTAGGACTCAAAGCAAACACGATCAACATTAGAGTTAGAGATATCAAAATATTCATATTTAAACTGCTTTTGAAAGGCTTTAAAGTATTGTGGGTGTGTTATTTCATCTAAAGTATCTGGTACTCTTACAACTCCTTTTATACCATTACCTGATGGAGATATAAACAGGAGTACAAAGTGCTTGTTAGTCTTTAATAGTTCAAGATGTTCATTTAGTGTTTTAGGGTTTGGATATTTATCAAAATCCAATACCATAAGACCAGAATGTTTCTTTAAACCTTTCCTATTCCTTTCGGAATATTCGCCTGAGAAAATAATAGATGGTAGTTTTTTCTTTACCTCTTTTTTACCATTTCGAATCTGTTCTATCTTTTCTTTAGATGTTCCTTTTTTTATTCTTTGAACTACTTGCTCTAAAGTTAGGTTAAAGGGAACATCAGTAGACTTAAACAAATCTTTAAAAACTGATATTTTATTATTTTTCATTTTTTGAGTTTTTAACTTTCGTACTTTCGTACTTTTTTTATCTCTGTAGCTACTATGTTTACTGAACAGTCCGAAAGTTCGTTTTACATTCTACCTCTAGTGGGTACCCCTATTTTATTTTATTGCTTGGGGGGTCTCATACAAACGCTATTTATTTCGCACTTTCGGACTGTTTCACATTTTGTCCATTATGTGTACAAACTGTTCATTAGTAATTTTATGAACGCTTTGCACAGTAAACTCCATCCAATCAATAAAGGATTGCATTTTTTTAATTTTACAAATCATCTTGAGTTGTTTTAAATGCTACTTCTGCTTCGTCTATTAATTTTATCAGTTCAAACAAGTTGTCTCTGTTAAAGGCTATCCATTCAAAGTTTGATGTATTAAGCTGGACACAACCATCGTTTATAAAACCACATTCAACAGCAACACCATCGGAGTCTATTATGTATGATTCAATAAAATGATCTACTTGATTTACTTTTAATCTGCTCATAATATTATTTTACGATTAATGAACTTTTTGTATAACTTACTTTAGGTACTTCAACTTCTTCTCCATCTTCAGTTCCTACCAGCAATCTTCTTTGGATAGCTAAATATGCTTGCTTGCTTCTTTCTTCTACCTCTTTCTTTTTTCTCTCTAGCTGTTGCCATTCTTCTATATGTTTAAAAGAATATCTGATACCTCCGTTTCTTTTTTCAAATAAGAAACCAGAATCTTGAAAGGTTTTCTCAGAGTACATATCAGCTTCATTAAAAGCTATCTCTTCAATTTGCTTTATAGCTTCAGAGTAAAGTGCTTGGCATTTCTTTAGGTTTCCATAAGTAGAGAGGGCTGCAATATTGCCCTCTTCTACTTCTGTTAAGAGATGCGCAACCTCTTGTTCACGCATCTCAAAAAAGAGTTCCTTACTCATTAGAATGTTTTTAAAGGTTTAGGCAATTCTTGAGTGATGTCAAATTTGAAAAATTTTAAAGATGGGTTTCCATCTATGTAATAATTCCAAGCCTTTATAGACATGCCTAAAACCCAGTAATTATTTAAAGTATCTTTGTTAACCTTAGCATTGTATAGTTTCTCATACAAGTAATTAGAAGATGTTCCTTGAATTCTCAATGAACCAATTAAGTAATTTATAAAATTATAAACTTCTGTACTTGGTCTTTCACCACCTATTAAGTAAGCAATAAGGCAGATTGAAGATAGCCCTAACACTTTTGGGTTTGATTTTTTATATGTAGGTTCTAGTTTGCTAACAATATCCTTTAACCAATCATAATTTAATTCACAATACTGTAAAATTTGTTGGTTTGTTAATTTATCCCTTCTATTTAACCCACTACTACCAGAGACTTTAGATTTATTTTCTGAATATTTTGAAATAGAAACTATAAATTTAGATATCAAAGCAGAATACTTAAATCCGTTTAATTCTAACACATCGGCTGACGATCTATTTTTTCCAGTATCATAAGTTCCCATTGCTATAGGCTTAACTCCCCTTACTATAGGTATAAAAAAAGATTTTCCACTTTTTAAAATAGCACCAAGCCTGTGCTGTCCATCTTTTAAATAACCATTTTTATCAAAGACAATAGCTTCTCCATTTTCAATAAATCTATCACTCTTCATTTCATTAACTAAAAATTGTAAATTATTACTTGATAATTTTCTGTTTTTATTGTTAAATCTTAAATAATTTTCTGCTAGTTTTGGAGTTACTAAAGTTAACTCTACGCTTAAATTTGTTTGCTTAATTTCATTTGTCATGTAAACCTTGTTTACTTCTTGACTTTTTTCTTTTAAATTACTCATTAGAATGGTACGTTTTCGATTTTATCCTCAACTAAAGCTGGTTCTTCTACTTTCGCAGCTTCATCTTTAGCAAGATATCCATCCATGTAACTTTCTAACTCGTTTGCTTTCTCTTTTACCATTCCATATTCAGAATCAGATAAAGAGATGTTGAAAGCAAAATTTGGTGTTGAGTATTTTACCATCCCTTTCTTGTGATCGTTTGCAGATTCAATTGATACCCATTCATCACTTAATCTTTTCCATGCACCTTTCTCAACAAACTTTGACCACTCAGAAACACACGCACCTTTAAAAGAAATGTTGATCAATTCCCATTCGTTGGTGACTGCATAAATTGATTTGTGATAATTACCACCAGCAGCATTTACAGCTCCTTTGATATCTTTGTAAAGACCTTTGGCAATAATCCTCCCTTTGTGAGTTCTTACCTCCAGTTCTTCTGATCCAATTTGTAATACCTCGTTAGAGTAAATACCAGTTTGATCTGAGTCAGAGAAACCTTTAATAGAATGATACTCCTCCAATACCATAAATGTTAATGGTAGCTTTACTTCTACATTTTCCTTGTTGTCTTTGTCATAATAAGAAAAAGACTTGTTGTTACTTTTCCACTCTAAGAACTTAGAAGTTGGATTCACATTTGCTGTTACTTCTCTTTTAAGAAATCCCATAATAAATAATTGTTTTTAATTACGAACGGATTGTTGTGGCGTTCGCTTCCACATCAATAATTTGTTGTGCTTTCTGTATTTCTATTTTTGTAAACTTTTCCTTATTAAGTATGATGTATAAGGCTAATTTTTTTTGGGGGTTTTGCATTTTTTATATTTTTAAGAATTTATAAACTGCGACTCTTACTTGTTCGTCGTACTCATCGTCTGAGATATTATCTGAAAAACTTGGAGCTTCCCCTAGAACTATTCTAGCCTTCGCTTTTGCCTCATCAGAGAGCAAATGCAGAGAATCTATTATATTTTGTTCTAGAGGAGACATAGAATTAAAAAGGTAGTTTAGCTCCCCTAACTTCTAAAATTCCTAATAATTCATCCAAGCAACTCAAATTATATTTGTAGGCAATTGCTGCAATAGCAATCTCTTGTTCGTCTGTCTGTGCATCGTGAAAAGAATTGTAAACGATGTTGTTCAAAATCTCGTTAGACTTAATACTTTTAGATAATGATGTCTTTTTTAATTGTGTGATGATATCCATAATTATATAATTGAGAATTGAAGGTTATTTTGAAATACATCAAAAACAAAATCATCTGGAAATACCTCTCCAGCATCATCATACATAGTAATAGATATAGAGCTGACTCTGTTAAAATCATACTCTTCATTGTTTTTCCATGTAATATCTACTGTTCCAGCAACTTCAAATAAATATTGATCTGTGTTGAATTGTTTGTAGAATGGAGCAGAGCTGTATGTCTGTCCTTGGAATTCAGACCTATCTATCTGAATGTAAGAGTGTTTTGAAATTTCTTCTTGTGTTTTTTGGGTAATTAGAGAGTTAATTGTAGTCATTTTGAGTTTGTTTTTTGTATATTTACTAACATTCTTTCAACAAATATACACAAAGTGCGTATAAATATGCACAAATTGCATAAGAAATTTTACATTTATCTGTAATACCTTTATAATGAACCCTTTAGAAATAAAAAAAACTCGTAAAAATTTAAACCTAACACAGACCGAATTCGGTAAATTGTTTGGTTTAGGCTTAAGAACTGTTCAAATGTGGGAATCTGGGGAAAGAATTATGACTGAAAGTGTTAAAATTGTTTTACAGAACTATTTAAATAAAAAAAATGGTGTAGAATCAAATGCTGATATAGGTATTGAAGAACTAGAATCCCTAAAAGAATTAGCATCTGATGTAATAAAAAATCACCATAAACTCCTTCAGGTAGAAATCTATGGTTTATGGTTTGAAGTTGAAAGCCAGAAAAGAGCTATTCAAATTTTGAAAGAATAGTATCTAATTCTTTTTTACTTATTTTATTTTTTAAATTTTTAATGGTTTGTTGATTTTTTAATTTTTGTTTTTTTAATTCTGCAATCTTTTTGTTTATCATTTAGGTGGGTATATAAAACAGCAAGATAGAATAATTCTAAATAATATCGAAAAAAAAAATACACAAAATAGTACACAAATAATAAAAATTTTAAAACTATAAATAATTGATAATCAAATCGTTACATATAGCAAAAACTTCAACTCTGGATTCATAACCCTGAGGTCACGGGTTCAAATCCCGTTCTCGCTACAAGAAAAAATTAGTTTAATATGCTGTAAACAAACGATTTAAGTTCAAATTTAAATCGTTTTTTACATGACAAAAAAAAAGACAAAACAAAAAAAGTACACAAGAAAGTACACTGCAATTCCCCTATTAAAAATGAGTAAAAACCATGCTATAAAATTCTACACAGGAGGTGTAGATGTAAAAAAATGGTCATCGTTAACGCCAAATGAAAAGAAAGAAGCATTACGAAAGAGCTGGTATGTTCGTTGGTATTTTTTAAACCCTAAAACAAACAAGCTCGAAAGACAAGTAAATATAAAAAGTGGTGTTAATAGGTTGTCAAAAATGACTGACCGAATAAAAAGACTTAAAAAAATAAAGAACCATGTTAAAAAAGCTATAAAAGATGGATATTCGCCATACGAGAAAATAAACGACAACTTTGAAACAGAGAAAAAATACATTAATATAAAGGATGCACTAAAAAAAGCACACGATCACTCAAACCTCACAGTTTCCAAAGTTACTTCCAACGACTACTTCTACGCAAAAGAGCAGTTTCTAAAATTTATTGGATCAACAAATCAATTAAAAGATATAAAAGAAGTAAACAAGACTACTATTCTTAAATTCTTAAACCAAAAGCTAGAGAAAACATCTGCTAGAACTCGCAATAATTACAAGTCTTCTTTGTCAGCACTCTTTACAGTATTAGAAAATAAACTCAATTTAATAGAGAGAAACTTTATAAAAGATATCTCAAACGAAAAGACAAAAGTTAAGACTGATAGAACCTTTACAAAGACAGAATTGAAGAATATTGTTGAATGGTTAAAGTGCACAGATCCGTACCTTTTAACATACATCCGATTTATAGCGTATAATTTCTTGCGACCAGTTGAAGTAAATAGACTAAAAGTAAAGGATATAAACCTAGAAGAAAGCCTTTTATATTTTCAAGCCAAAAACAAACCACTAAAAATAAAAAGAATACCTAGCATATTTATTGATGATATTAAGGCTTTAAATTTACACCTATATAATGCAGAACATTTTTTGTTCACTCCAAAGAATGAGCCAGCAGAATGGAACTCCTTAGACAATTCCAGAAGAGATACTTTTTCTAAGCGTTTTAAAATAGTAAAAAACAAATTTAATTTAGGATCACAATACGGACTATATTCTTTTCGTCATTCATTTATCACGAATTTATTTAGATATTTGAGAAGTGTAGAGAAGAAAAGTTACTCTGAAGCTATAGAAGTGCTTCAACCAATAACAGGACATGAAACAAGAGTAGCATTAGAAAGATACATCCATCAAATAGACGCAGACATTCCAGAAGATTGGTCTGATAAAATAGACTTTATACTATAATATTTCTTATATTTGTAATGGATTTAGGTTTTTTTTCTGCAAGATACAACCTATATCTTCATAACACTTAAAGCATTTGTGAAAGCATTTGCTTTTTTTTTGTGCCAAACTTTTATAAGTGCATTGGTTCATTTATTGCGTGTTCGCCTCCAAACACTACAGCACAACCTATAGCTGGCTTTTTAAAATGCTTTCCGTAAGCCATTGCATAACTTTTAGAATCTATACCACAACCAACAGCACAGCCAAAGACTTTATAGTTAGCACCAACAGCAAACTCTGTAAACATTTCTGTATGCCTATGCCCTTGCACAGTACTCATCATATCATCTTTAGCTTTCTTGGTAGCTCTGCCAGACTCTCCATGGATGTATTGCACATCATCATAAATAAAACGAGTATCAAAATTCCAGTTAGGGACTTCTAATACTTCTGCAAAACTTTTTATCCATCTCTTAGGCACTCCAGAACTGAATGCTTTTCTACGAATTAGCCTGTCATGGTTTCCGATACATACATCAGCGTGAGGAAATGCTTTATACCATCTATTTAATTTCTTAATAGCTAAATCTAGCTCATCTCCACCACCCATTCCATCTGGGTCTTGCTCATGATAAGAGCTATAGTGGTTGTCAATCACATCTCCAATAAATATTACTTTGTTACAATTGTGTTTTAGATATACATCCTTACAATGTTGCAAGTACCCATCTAAGCAGAATGGTTCGTGTAGGTCTCCAATAACCAGAATACGCTGTTGTTTTTTTATTAAGTTTAAATATGCTTTTTTTATTTTTCCTTTTAGTCTAGGTCTAAAATCCCCCATTTATTTCTTTCTTATTTTCTCTAAAGTTCTTGCTCCAAAATAACCTCCATAAGCTAACATTAATAGATTGCCTAGTAATGATATCCATTGATCATCTATTTTAAACCCTTCTAAAGAACTATCTAATATTACATAGATAAATAGACTAAGAGTCAAAAAAGCTAAACACATTGGTCTTATATTCCTAGCTAAAAAAGAGTCTGCTTTGTTGTCGGACTGCCATCTCTTAGTGACTTCTTGCATCTCGATGACATCTTGCTCTAATTCTTTTACTAGCATTTCTTTCTCTAATGCAGTTAGTTCTTTACTGCCTCCGATGGCTTCTAAAATGTCTGACACTTTGCCTCCAGTAATAGCATCAAAGACTGGAGATACTTTTTTACCAGTTGCTACTACACCTCTTAAAAGATTTCCAAAGAATGTTCCTTTTTTTTTCTTTAGTATGTCCATATTATTTCTTGCCTTTTGCCATAGTCCATATCAACGTGTATGAATGTATCAGAGATACCAATTCTTTTAAAACCTACAAAAAGAAGTGCATCAATAATTTTAAATCTTGTTG
>OJFS01000482.1_pt1 | contig 15351 bp, 13 predicted proteins | sample 1594231 | NCBI WGS metagenome assembly OJFS01 (sample SAMN05416847, study PRJEB24817) | seawater metagenome | isolation source: Sea water | place: Canada:Atlantic | collected 2013-07
TCTACACCTCTCTATTCGTCGGCAGCGTCAGATGTGTATAAGAGACAGGATAACAACTTATGAATAATTTAATTAAATTAGCTATCAAACAACCTATTGCAGTAGCAGCATTTGTATTTTTAATTATTGCCTTTGGAATAGTTTCTCTTCGTCAGATTCCAATTCAAATGACACCAGATATTGAAAAACCAGTTCTACAAGTAAGAGTATCTTGGCCGGGCGCTTCTCCAGAAGATGTAGAAAGAGAAATTGTTACAAGGCTTGAATTAGCGGTTACATCTTTGACAGGTGTTGAAAAGGCGGAGTCTGATAGTAGATTTGGGTCTGCTAGAGTAACGCTTACTTATGCTGTTGGTCATGATATGGATATTGCTCTTATTCAACTTTTAAGTAAAGTCGCATCAATCGATGGTTTGCCAGCTGAAGCAAAACGTCCTATAGTCAGGACTTCAAATTCTGATGATAGTCCTATATCCCGTCTGGCGATGGTTAAATTGCCAAATTCTAAAATAGATAATTTAGGAAGTTTAGGAGATTTTGTAGAATTTGAAATTATAGAAAAATTATCACGTATTGAAGGTGTATCTGAAATTACATTTCGTGGAGGGGAAAAGAAAGAATTAAGGGTAGCTGTAGATGCTCAAAAGCTTGCTGAATTCTCTATTTCAATACCATCTGTTTTAGAATCATTAAAAGCTAGTTCAGCTCAAGTGACAGCAGGAGAAATAATTGAAGGCAAAAGAACTTATGCTCTTCGTGCAGAAGCTATTGCATATACTCCCGATACAGCAAGAAATATTATTTTACGCTCAGAAACAGGTCCAGATGGTAGGCCTATAACAGTAAAATTAGAAGATGTTGCAAAAATTTATATGTCTTACAAAAAGCCAACTAGCTTTAGAAGAATGAATGGTCAAGACGCTATAACCTTTTCAGTAATTAGAGAGCCAGGTTCAAACGTCGTGGCTATTGTAAAAGATCTAAAAAAAGAAATAGAAAAATTAAACAATGGAATTCTTGCTGACAATGGGCTTGTCTTAAAGAATGTATATGATGAAACTGTTTATATAAATTCAGCTATTGCCTTAGTTAAGCAAAATATAGTTATTGGAGGAATATTAGCTATATTTGTTCTTATGCTTTTCTTAAGAAGTTTTCGCCCAGCTTTTATTATAATGCTAGCAATACCAGTTTCTGTTATAGGTACTTTTGTAGTCATAGCTGGGTTAGGTCTTTCAGTAAATGTAATTTCACTTGCAGGTCTTGCTTTCGCAGTAGGAATGGTTGTTGATGCATCAATTGTTAGTCAAGAGAATATATATAGATTAAGAGAAGCAGGAATGTCATCTTTAAAGGCTGCTTATAATGGTTCTAGGCAAGTTTGGGCTCCTATTCTTGGTTCTGCTTTAACCACTGTAGTAGTTTTTATTCCAATTTTGTTATTAGATCTACCTATAGGACAATTGTTCAGAGATATTGGGATAGCAATTTCAGTTTCTGTATTAATTTCTGTATTTATCTCCGTAACATTAATTCCAACTGTTGCAGCTAAGGTACTAAGTGGATCAAAAGATGAATTTAAAAAAACTCGTTCAATAAAATATATAGATACATTTGCGTCTATGTTTGCAAAAGCAATACATAACTATGCTTTTTGGGCAACAAACTCACTAAGGTATGGCTTAGGTGTAGTTTTGAGTTTAATTATAATAGCTGGCGTAATTATTTTTGTTTTCCTTCCTCCATTAGACTATTTGCCTGATGGGAATAGAAATTTTGTTTTTGCAAGAATTATGGTGCCTCCAGGTTATAATAAGGAAGCAACAATTGATATTGCTAGGGCAATGGAAAATGCTGCAAGACCTCTCTGGGAAGCTAAGGAGGATGGTGATTATGGAAAGCCCAAAATTGCAAGGTTTTTCTTTGTAGCTTATTCAGGTGGAGCCTTTGCTGGAGCTGCAACCGAAAATCCTGATAGAGTAAGAGAAATACTTCCGGTACTTACTAAGCCTATCAGATCTCAACCAGGTGCAAGAGCTTTTGCTCAACAAGCTTCTTTGTTTGGCAGATCCGTAGGAGGAGCAAGAGTAATAAAAGTAGAAATAACTGGTTCATCTTTAGATCAAATTCAACCAACTGCTCAGAAAATAATGAGAGCTATTAGATATCAGTTTCCTCCAAAAAATGGCCATCAAGTGCGATCTGTGCCTCAAATGGGTTCTGGTACTCCACAAGTAATGATAGAGCCAATTCCTGAAAAGCTGGCAAATGTAGGAATGACGGCTAAAGATTTTGCTCAATCATTAGATGTGTATAATGATGGTATAAGAGTTTCTGAAATTCCTTTTCAAGGTAGGTTGATAGAGTTAGTTTTAACGTCTAATAAGGCTAACTCAAATAAAATAGATGATTTAAAGGATTTACCTATAGTTACTAAAACAGGTGAATTAGTCAGGCTATCTCAAGTTGCAGAAATAAAGTTATTAGGGATGCCTGAACAGATTAAAAGGTTATCAGGAAGAAGAGTGCTAACATTACAACTTAGGCCTCATGAAAGTATTTCTCTAGAGGATGCTATATTAAAGCTTAAAAATTCAGTTATTGATCCTATAGAAAAGGACATACCTGAAGGTGTTTCTGTAAATCTATCTGGTGCTGCAAGTGAATTAGAGCGAACTTGGATTGCAATGAAACAAAATGTACTAATAGCTTTATTTGTTATTTTTCTATTGCTTACTGTTTTAATGCGTTCTTTTATACTTCCTTTGGTAATTATGATAACCGTTCCTGTTGCTGGTGCCGGGGGGGTCTTAGGGCTAGTTATTTTAAATAAATTTTCTCCACAACCTTTAGATATGCTGACTATGTTAGGTTTTATAATATTGGCAGGTATTGTTGTAAATAATTCTATTTTAATGGTTGAACAAACTTTATGGCATATCAGATATGAGAGCATGAAAATTTCTAATGCAATTACTGAAGCTACTAGAAATCGAATTAGACCAATTTTTATGTCAACTTTAACTAGTTTATTTGGTTTAATACCCTTAGTGATATTTCCAGGTTCTGGATCAGAGCTTTATAGAGGTATTGGTACGGTCGTTTTTGGAGGATTAGCTACTTCGGCGTTATTAACATTATTAATGGTTCCGCCATTATTGGCTTTAGCCCTTAAAACTCAGAAAATAAAGCCTATTTCAACTGAAGATGAAGACGCATTTGTTTAAAAATATAATATAAATTATGTTTTGTACTTCCACTAAATTTTTATTTAGTGACAAAACGTCTAATAAAGAGCTATATAGGCTTTTTTATATATAAAGTAATCAATTAAAATAATAGAGTTTACAATGAGCAATAACTTAACATTAGCAGATAGAATTAAATTAATAAGAAATATAGCAATAGTTGCTCATGTGGATCATGGTAAGACTACATTAGTAGATATGTTGTTGCAACAATCTGGTACGTTTGCTGCTCACTCACAAACAGTAGAAAGAGTTATGGATTCCAATGATTTGGAAAAAGAGCGAGGTATCACAATTCTATCCAAAAATACTGGACTTAAGTGGAAAGAATATAGAATTAATATTGTAGACACACCAGGTCATGCTGATTTTGGAGGAGAAGTTGAAAGAGTTTTATCTATGGTTGATTCAGTTTTATTATTAGTAGACGCTGTAGATGGTCCAATGCCTCAAACTGGATTCGTAACAAAAAAAGCCCTTCAGGCAGGATTACGTCCCATTGTAGTTATAAATAAAGTAGATAGAGATGGAGCAAGGCCGGATTGGGTACTAGATCAAACATTTGATCTTTTTGATAGATTAGGTGCAGATGAATATCAATTAGATTTTCCAGTTGTTTATGCTTCGGCAATACAAGGATGGGCTACAGAGGATTTGGCAAATAAAACAGATAATATGGATACAATATTTGAAACTATAATCAATAATGTTGCTTATCCAAAGGTTGATCCAGATGGAGATTTGCAAATTCAAGTCTCTGCTCTTAGTTATTCCAGCTACGTTGGTCTGATTGGCACAGGAAGAATTAGAAGAGGGCAAGTTAAAAAAGGACAGCCTGTTACCATTGGTAGTGTTGACGGGACAGTTCGCCAAGGAAAAGTTTTGCAAATCATGAACTTTCATGGCCTTGATAAACAGGAGGTTGATGAAGCAAGTGCAGGTGATATTGTTGCCATTAGTGGTTTAGGTGAACTTAAAATTTCAGACACTATATGCGAGCAAGGTAAACTTGAAATTCTTGAAAAATTATCTGTAGATGAACCTACTATAAGTATGGTTATACAAGTAAATGATAGTCCTTTTGCTGGACAAGAAGGTAAACTAGTTACAAGTAGGTCAATTAGAGATCGTTTGCAGCAAGAGCTAAAAACTAACGTTGCACTTAGAGTAGAAGATACTGATAATCCTGATAAATTTAGAATTTCTGGACGTGGAGAGCTTCATTTATCAATTCTAATTGAGAATATGAGAAGAGAAGGTTTTGAAATGGGGGTTGCTTCACCAGAAGTAATTACTAAAGTTATAGATGGAATAAAACAGGAACCATATGAAAGTGTAACTATTGATGTAGAAGAAATACATCAAGGTAAAATTATGGAAAAAATGGGTGAAAGAAAAGCTCAATTGTCAGACATGGTCCCTGATGGAAAAGGAAGGGTACGTTTAGATTATAGTATGCCTAGTAGAGGGTTGATAGGCTTTAGAGCAGAGTTTTTAACGTTAACTTCAGGGTCAGGTCTTTTATATCATTCATTTGATAAATATGGACCAATTGTTCAAGGTTTACATACAGGTAGAAGAAATGGAGCATTAATATCTATAGGACAAGGTAAGGCTCTGCCATATGCTTTATTTAATCTTCAAGATAGAGGCAAAATGATTATTGAAGCAGGTATTGATGTTTATGAAGGTATGATTATAGGTATTCATAGCAGAAATAATGATTTAGTAGTTAATCCTCTTAAAGGAAAACAACTTACTAACATTAGAGCTTCAGGGACAGATGAGGCTGTAAGTCTTACTACTCCAATTAATGTGACGCTAGAATTTGCTTTAGAATTTATTAATAATGATGAATTGGTAGAAGTTACTCCAGACAGTCTTAGAATAAGAAAACGTTACTTAAAAGAACATGAAAGAAAAAAAGCAGCGAGAATGGCTTCTTAAATAAATAATTTTTTTATTTATATTGATTGGCTTTATTCAAGCTTTCAACTGTATCAACATCAAAAAATGTTCCATAATTTGTTTCTACAAAAGTTATGTCTTTATCTTTGATAAAAGGCTTAGCTCCATTGTCACCGTTTAGTTTTTTTAGAATATTAAAATGACTTTTGGGTAAAAGAACTGGGTTTCCGGGAATGTTATTATATTTTGGACAAATAACTTTTTTACAATCTAGTTCAAAAAACTTATTTTGTATTTTAATTAAATCCTCTTTTTCTATAAAAGGCATGTCTCCTGGTATTATCATTACGCCAATAGTATTAAGATCTATTTTTTGCATTCCAGTTGATATTGATGATCCTATTCCATTTTTATAGATTTCATTTTTTATTTTTAAAGAAATAACTTACCTTACATTTATTTATAAATTCAAAATTATTAAATTCAATCCACTCCTCTTCATTAAAAATATTTTTATGTTGAAGGTGAATTATATGAAAAACCTCATGATGAATCACTCTTTCAAAATATTTTTCATTAAATTTGATATCTAATATTAATGTTTTCATTACATTATCCGGAATACCAGCCGTATATAGTTCTGAGATAGATAAATTTTTGCACATAACAATATATTTCAGATTAATCTTTTTTAGATAATCATAAGAATATCTATTAAGATTTTTATGAATAATTTTATATTTTATTTCTAAATCTTTCTTATTCGGATTTGAACAAACTATGTTTTTTTGAGTGCCTAGTTGGAAGGGTCTAGCTGCATAAAAGTACTTAAGTTTATTTTTGGTATTTATTTCATAAATCTCTAAGTTAGGTATCTTAATTAAATTATAAATAGTATTTGCCTTTAGAGGTGTAATTAAAAAAATTAATAGTAAAATAGCTCTTATTAAGTTCATAATTTTAAAGATAGAAGATATTCCATTCTTAAAGAATGTGGTACATTTTATTTATAAAATGAAAAAAGAAAGAAACAAAAATCCAGTACAACCAATAAGTGGAACTAAAGTTCCAAGATTTGCTGGACCATCTACATTTGCGAGATTACCAGAATTAAGAGATGTTGATAGTTGCGACGTAGCAATTGTTGGAATTCCATTTGATGCAGGCACTAGTTATAGACCTGGTGCGAGATTTGGACCCATGAGTATTAGACAGGCATCAAGACATTTAAGAACTAATTATCATCCAAGTTATGATGTTGAACCTTTTAAAGTTCAGCAAGTTGCTGATGCAGGTGACATTACATGTAATCCATTTAATATTGATGAAGCTATTAAACAAATAGAAGAGGGTGCTACAGAACTTCTAAATAAAGTAGGTGGCATTATTAGTTTAGGGGGTGATCACACAATTGCTCTTCCTTTACTTAGAGCTATTAATAAAATGAATAATGGACCAGTTGCATTGGTACATTTTGATGCTCACTTAGATACATGGGACACATATTTTGGAGCGCCTTATACTCATGGAACTCCCTTTAGAAGAGCAAGAGAAGAAAATTTATTTTTAGATGATGCTTCAATGCATGTTGGGATTAGAGGTCCTCTTTACAGTAGAGATGATATTAAAAATGATGAAGAGTTTGGTTTTAAGATTATTCATTGTGATGAATTTCAAACTCAAGGAATAGATAAAATTGTTGAAAGAATAAGAAAAAGAGTTGGAAACAATCCACTTTATTTATCTATTGATATAGATGTTTTAGATCCTGCTTTTGCACCAGGAACAGGCACACCTGAAATTGCTGGAATGACTACAAGAGAAATGGTTAATGTTATAAGAGGCCTTTCAGGTTTAAATCTAATTTCTGCGGATGTAGTTGAAGTGTCTCCAGCATATGACCATGCAGAAGTTACATCTTTAGCGGCAGCTACGATTGTTTATGAATTAACTAATTTGTTTGCAAAAGTTAAAAGATAATATAATTTTTTAAAAATGTTAGATAAAAAAAACTTTTATATAAATGGAGAATGGGTTTCTCCAAAAAAATCAAATGATTTCAAAGTAATTGACCCTTCAACTGAAGAGGAATGCGCAGTTATATCTTTAGCTGGAGTTGATGATGTAAATGATGCTGTAAGTGCTGCAACTAAAGCATTTGAAACTTGGGCATTTTCTACTAAAGAAGAAAGATTAAAATATTTAGAAGCCCTTTATGAAGTTTATAAAAAAAGATGGAATGATATGGCTGAAGCAATCTCGCTTGAAATGGGATCGCCGATAGATTTTTCAACACAATTACAAGCTGGTACAGGTGCTAGCCACATAAAATCTTATATAAAAGTTTTAAAAGAATTCACATTTGAAGCAAAATTAGGAGAACATGCTCTTAATAATAATATTTTACATGAACCAAAAGGAGTTTGCGCGTTAATAACTCCATGGAACTGGCCAATGAATCAAGTTTGTTTAAAAGTAATTCCTGCTATAGCAGCTGGCTGTACAATGGTTCTTAAACCATCTGAGATAGCTCCATTATCATCAATAATTTTAGCAGAAATGATTGATGAAATTAAACTACCAAAAGGTGTTTTTAATCTTGTTAACGGAGATGGTGCTGTTGCTGGTAATGCACTTACTAGTCATCCAGATGTAAACATGGTTTCATTTACAGGATCAACTAGAGCAGGTGCTTTAATTTCTCAAAACGCTGCAAGTGATTTTAAAAGAGTTAGTCTTGAACTCGGAGGAAAAGGTGCAAATATTATATTTAAAGATGCTGACGCTGAAGCAGTTGAAAGAGGCGCTTTAAGATGTTTTAGAAATTCAGGACAATCATGTAATGCTCCAACAAGAATGTTGGTTGAAAAATCAATCTATGCAGATGCAGTAGAAAGAGTTAAAAATTTTGCTAACTCAATGAAAGTTGATGTTGCAACAAAAAATGGTGATCATATTGGTCCCGTTGTTTCAAAAACTCAATTTGAAAAAATTCAAAAATTAATACAGGTTGGAATTGATGAAGGTGCAAAATTAGTTGCTGGTGGAACTGGCAAACCAGAGGGCCTTGATAAAGGTTATTTTGTTAAACCTACAGCATTTGCGGATGTTAATAACCAAATGCAGATTGCAAGAACAGAAATATTTGGACCTGTTTTGTCAATTATACCTTTCGAAACTGAAGAAGAAGCTATTGCTATAGCTAATGACACTCCGTATGGATTATTAAATTTTATTCAAACTCAAGATCAAGAAAAAGCTAATAGAGTTGCTAGAAAATTAAGATCAGGAATGGTCGATATTAATGGTGCAGGCTTAGCTCCAGACGCTCCTTTTGGTGGATACAAACATTCAGGTATTGGCCGTGAAGCTGGTAAATTAGGTTTAGAAGAATATTTAGAAGTTAAAGTTGTTAGTGGTTGGAACGATTAATTTAACTTAAATTGCTGTTCATAATAGGTTTTCAAAAATTCAATAAGCCCTGTTTTATATCAGTTAATTTTCTAAACTATAAGTTGTGTCATTTTATACTTTACACAACATGAATAATCCATAATGTCGCAGTTAGTGTTACCATAACTTTTTATAGTTAATAAGAGTAACAAAAATAATAGGGAGAAGTAATATGGGTAGATCGTCAAAACTCTACAATTCAGATTTAGCTCCAACCCCAAGTAGTAAGAAAAATTGGGGATGGTTTGAAATCTTTAACGTGTGGGCAAACGATGTGCAAAGTTTATTTGGTTATACTTTGGCTGCATCTTTATTTTTAGCATCAGGACTTAATGGGTGGGCAGTATTTGCAGCATTAATTCTTGCAGGGTTTTTTATAATGTGGCTTGTAAATTTATCAGGCAAACCAAGTGTAAAACATGGAATTCCATATCCGGTGTTTGCCCGTGTCAGTATGGGTGTATTTGGAGCAAATTTTCCAGCAATGGCTAGAGGCCTAGTTGCAATGTTCTGGTATGGAGCACAAACTTATGCTGCATCTACTGCAGTAGCGCTTTTAATTACGGGTGTTACAGGAATGGAAGGTGAGGTTATGCTTCTTGGTATGACAGGTGTAATGTGGGTTTCTTTCATATTTGTGTCTGCATTCCAGGTTTATCTGTTTTGGCAGGGTGTAGATCTTATTAAAAAGTTTTTAAACTTTGCAGGACCTGCCGTTTACGCGGTGATGATTTTTTTAATGATTGTTATTTGGGTTAAAGCTGGTGGAGGACTTTTTTCAGAAGTAGGAACTATATTTTCTGGTGGAGAACGAACTGGTGGTTTTGAAGGTCTAGGAACAATTGGAGCTTTCGTAGCTGTATTTTCAATTATGGTTGGATACTTTGCTGCAGTTGTAATTAACTTTGGTGATTTCGCAAGATTCGTTAAAAATGAAGATGAAATGAGAAAAGGTAACCTATGGGGATTAGTAGGAAACGTGATTTTATTCTCTTTCATTACTTTGATGATTACCGGTGGTACAATCGCAATTTTTGGTGAATATGTATCAAGCCCAACAGAGATGGTTGCTAAAGTAGACAACTTAGGATTAACAATTATTGCTGCATTTGCATTCTTTGCTGCAACAGTTGGTATAAATATGGTTGCAAACTTTATACCTCCTGCGTATGACTTAGCCAATTTAATGCCAAGTAAAATTAACTTTAAAACTGGTGGGTTAATCACAGCTGGTTTTGGTTTTATTATTGGTGGTATGTGGGTTGCTGTTATTACTCAAATGGGTTTATTTCCATTTGTTAATACGTTAGGAGCAATTCTTGCGCCAGTATTTGGTATCATGATGGTTGATTACTACATTATCAAAAAAGAAAAAATTGATGTAGACGCATTGTTTGATGATAGTTCTAAAGGACAATATCATTATAATGGTGGTTTCAATTACAAGGGAATGTTGGCTTGGATATTGTCAGGTTACATTGCCGTTGGTTCTGTATGGCCAAACATCTTGATTTTAGGTTTAGATGATTTCTTTGCTAACTTAGGTGGTGGTGGAGGATACGCTTGGATAATTGGAGCATCATTAGGTGCTGTAGTTCATTTAGCAATATCTAAAAGATCATAAAATAACTCTATAGTTAAAAAGAGACCCGTCGCATTAGTGCGGCGGGTTTTAGTATTTTAAAAATATTTCTTCTTTATTTAAATCTTCAAGCACAAGATTGTCTCCAGAACCTTTTCTATCCACTACTAAAAAATTCATGTCTTTAGTGGAGATTAAAGGAAAGTGCCATATACCAGGGTTATAATTTACCCCGATATGAGGTGGAACAATAAAAGATTCAATTTCATCGATATTTGGCTTACCACCTTTTGGTGCAACTAATACTAAAAAAGTAGTTTCTTGCATAGGTATGAAAGCCTGACTTCCTAAAGGGTGCTTTTCCATCATATCAATTTTCATTGGGAAGGATCTCTTTAAAGCAGAAAAAATACATATTGTAGTTTCTCCACCATCAATAGATGTGTCTAAATTAGCAATTCCATCAAATCTTTTTGCATAACCATCATTAATTTCAAGTGGTTTAATATCTTTAGTTGTAATTACATCTCCATATTTAGCAAAATTTTCTTTAGTGATAGGTTTTGGATTAATTATAATTTTCATTAAATTGATTTACCAAACATTCTAAATCTTGAAATTCCACCATCAGGATAAATATTAATCTTAATGTAATTGATCTTACTGTTTGTTATTAGTTTATTTTTAAATACATGAGTTTTATTTGCAGATAATTTAACTTTATTTAACAGAAGTTTCCAATTTTTAGAATCTGTTACGATTGAAGAAGATGTTTTTTTATTAGGAATATAAGCAGCTTGAAGAGAGCAGTGACTTGGAAAATTTCCCTTAAAATGATGGGTTGATATTTCAATTTTATTAATTTTATTACCTTTAATGGAATTTAGTATTAGCCAATCAAAACCTTTGTCTCTTCTTCTTCTTGTTTCCCATCCATCACCCATATTTTTTGCTTTCCCAGGTGCTAAAATATTTTCAGCTTTTCCAAAATGTTCGTTGTTACAAGCTATAACTGAAGCTCCATTTAAAAGTGAGGTTAAATTAACTGTTTTATTACCAAAATTATTGTTTTCTTTGGAGATGCTTCCATAAAGTCTTAACCTAGCAACACCACCATCAGGAAATATGTTTAATTTAACGTGCGTAACAATTGATCTAGAAGAAGTTTTAAATAAATGATGGCTATTAGCTTTAGTTTTTTTCTTATTTATTAAAGGCTTCCATTTAAAATTTTTAATTGAATTTGATTTAGAATAACAGGCTTCTAAAGAAACCATAGAAGGTTGATTTCCATTAAAATGAGAGGTATCCACATTTACTTTACTGATTGATCCTGGTTTTCCTAATTTAATAATTAAATAATCGTGCCCAGGTATTCTTTTTCTTCTAGATTCCCATCCATCCATCCATTTACCATTTTTATCAAACAGTCCTTCTTTAAAAACTGCAGGCAAAGGGTCAATAATTCTTTTTGCTGAAGCAAAAAAGTCATCAGTTCTAAATATAACCTTGGAACCTAATCTCGGTTGGGCTAAATCAATAAGACCATTTGTAAAAATAATTTTTTTTGACATTATTTAGAATAGTTTTTTATCCAGTGTTTGGCTATATCAATTCTCTTGCATACCCACACATTTTTATGTTTAAGAACATAATTTAAAAATTTCTTTAAAGACTGAACTCTTCCAGGTTTCCCAATTAATCTGCAGTGTAATCCAACTGACATCATCTTTGGACTTGTTTTTCCTTCTTCATATAAAGCATCAAAGCTATCTTTTAAATATGTAAAAAAATGATCACCAGTATTAAAACCTTGATTTGTTGCAAACCTCATATCGTTGTTATCTAGAGTATAAGGAATAATTAATTGTTTTTTTTTATTTCTAATTTCCCAATAAGGCAAATCATCACTATATGAGTCGCTGTCATATAAAAAGCCACCATCTTCCATAACTAAATCCCTAGTATTTGGACTACATCTGCCCGTGTACCATCCGTTAGGTCTTTTACCAAAAATTTTTGTATGCGTTTTAATAGCAAGCTGCATATGCTTTTTTTCTTCTGATTTTTTAATATTTTGATAGTCAATCCATTTCCATCCATGAGAAGCCACTTCATAATTAGATTCTATTATAGCTTTACAGATTTCAGGGTTCTTTTCCAACGCCATACCAACTCCAAAAATAGTTATAGGAATTTTTTTTTCTTGAAATAGTTTATGTAGCCTCCAAAAACCTGCTCTTGAACCATACTCATAAAGAGATTCCATATTCATGTGTCTTCCTTTTATAGGTTGAGCACCAATAATTTCTGATAGAAAAATCTCTGAATTTTTATCACCATTGAGAACACAGTTTTCTGCTCCTTCTTCATAGTTTAGCACTATCTGAAGCGCAATACGTGCATTATTTGGCCATTTAATTTTAGGTATTTTAGAACCATAGCCAATTAAATTACGCGTATTGTTTTTAATCATAAAAAAATTATAATTTAATTTAGTTGAGTTAACAATTTATTAATTTGTTATAGATTGCTCTTTAATACCATCTAGCAAGTTTAAACACTTTTTAAGTTCACTTAAAAAGATAAATTCATCAATCTTGTGAGCTTGTTCTATTGATCCAGGTCCGCACACGACTGTGCTTATTCCTATTTCTTGAAATAAACCAGCTTCAGTTCCAAATGACACAACTTCTCTAGTATTGTCTCCAGTTAAACTTGAAACCAACTCACAAGCAGCTGATTGTTCATCTCTATCAAAACCAATAACCTCACCAATAATTTTTTTCTTAATTGATGCGTTGGGAAAGACTTTTTTCATATCTGGCAAAAGTACTTCATTTGCATATTTATCTAATTCTGCATTTAAAAAAACACCATCTTCTTTAACGACAGGTCTTGTTTCCCAGTTAACATGACACTTATCTGCTATTACATTGTGAGCTATACCGCCAAAAATCCCTCCAATTGATAAAGTAGAGTGAGGAGGATCAAAAATAGAGTCTTTAGGTGATCTTTCTTTTAATTCTTCTCTTAATTCAATTAGTTTATTCACATATCTTGATGCGTATTCAACGGCGCTTACACCTTTGTGAGGGGCAGAACTATGACCTGCTAAACCTTCAAAATAAGTTGTGTATTCGTAACATCCTTTGTGTGCATCTATTATTTTCATATTAGTAGGCTCACCAATTATACAAATTCCATCTTTAACACCTCTTTTTTTTAACTCTTCAATTAAAATTGGAGCTCCTATACAGGCAGTTTCTTCATCAAACGTATATGAGAAATGAATATCTCTATCTAAATTTGCTTCAGCATAAATAGGAGCAAAAGCTAATGTACAAGCAATAAACCCTTTCATGTCACAAGAACCTCTACCAAAAAGTTTGTCATCTTTTATTGTTGCAACAAATGGATCAGTACTCCATCCCTTAGAAACTGGAACAACATCAGTATGGCCCGATAAGATTATAGGTTTTTTATTACTAGGTTTCTTTGCTTTAAGTGTAGCAAAAAGATTAACTCTTTTTTTTTCATCATCAAAAGTTCTAAATGATGTAGCACCTAATTTGTTTAAAATTTCATCACAGTAGTTAATTAATGAACTATTGTCTTCTCCAGATATAGTTTTGAAACCAATTAAATCAGTTAAGATTTTAACAGAGTTGTTGAATAATTGATCTGAACTATTTTCTGTACTCATAATATAGTTGTATTATATATTAAATTTATGAAAGAACAAATAACCTATGATATTTTTGACAAAGTAGACATTAGAGTAGGCACTGTAATATCAGTTAAAAAAAATGAAAAAGCTAGAAAACCTTCACTAGTAATTGAAGTGGATTTTGGAAAAGATATAGGTGTTAAGCAATCATCCGCACAAATTACCCATTATTACAATGAAGAAAATTTAAAAGGTAAACAAGTTATTGGTGTTTGTAACTTTCCAGAAAAAAATATTGCAGGTGTAGTTTCACAAGTTCTTATTTTAGGTTCGATTGATAAAGAAGGTAAAGTTATATTAGTTCACCCATCTCAACAATCAGAGAACGGGCTTCCAATAGCTTAAACTTTATGCATCCTGAATTATTTTTATTAATAGGAATTTCTTGTTCATTAGGTTTTACACCAGGACCTAATAATGCTGTTGCATCTTACTCAGGTTTTAATTTTGGTATAAAAAAAACAATTCCATTAATAATGGGAGTTTGGTTGGGTTATACTGTGTTAGTAATTTTGATCAATTTTGTATTGATATCAACTTTTATTAAATATCCACTAATCCAGGAGGTGATTAGAATATTAGGAACATTATTCTTGATATATCTAGCCTATAAAATTTCATTTTCAGAACCATCCAAAGAAGGTAAAAAAATTAATCCAGTAAAATTTATTGATACTTTTACATTTCAGTTTTTGAATCCCAAAGGAGTAATGGCAGCTATTACATTAATCTCAAACTTTGTATTAGAAGATGATTACTTAAATAGTTCTTTAACAGTTATTGTCGTTTGCTCTTTGACAGCTCTAACAAGTATTACAGCATGGGCTTTTTTAGGTAAGTTTTTAAGGAATTTTGCGACAAATAATAATTTTATTAAACGATTTAATTATGCTATGTCCTTGCTACTTATTGTTTGTATAATAGGGTTCTATATCTAAATTAAATGAAACCAGGAAATCAAAATTCTTATAACTCTCTGAAAACTATCAGTATTAATGATAGAGATTATAAATATTATTCTTTAGCAGAAGCAGAAAAAAATGGTTTAGATGGGATCTCAAAACTTCCAAAGTCATTAAAAGTTTTGTTAGAAAACCTTTTAAGGTATGAGGATGATCTGTCGGTTACTAAAAGCCAAATTGAGGCAATTAAAGAGTGGTTAAAAACTAAAAAATCATTAACTGAAATTGCTTACCGGCCAGCTAGAGTTTTATTACAAGACTATACTGGAATTCCAGCTGTAGCTGATCTTGCAGCTATGAGAGAAGCGGTTAAAGAAAAAAATAAAGATCCTAATACAATCAATCCACTTTCTGCAGTTGATCTAGTTATTGATCACTCTGTGCAAGTAGATAAATCTGCAAAATCAGATTCATTTGAAAAAAATGTTGATATTGAATTTAAAAGAAACGGTGAGAGATACTCCTTCT
>OJFS01000502.1_pt1 | contig 14794 bp, 13 predicted proteins | sample 1594231 | NCBI WGS metagenome assembly OJFS01 (sample SAMN05416847, study PRJEB24817) | seawater metagenome | isolation source: Sea water | place: Canada:Atlantic | collected 2013-07
TCTACACCTCTCTATTCGTCGGCAGCGTCAGATGTGTATAAGAGACAGCCCTTAACCCCCCCTTAACCCCCTTTTCAATTAAAGGTGCGGGATATGCTGAAGCTTTCAAGCCACCACTTCCCCTGCGCTGACTCGAAGCTTTATTTACACTTTCTTTAAAGATTTATTCAGTGAGAGACCGGCTGGTTAGACTAAACGACCACCAATGGTCTGCTCTGGGCACACCCTGCCCTCGACCTACCTTTTGCGCTCGGCTACGCCAGGCAATATCTAATATCTCAGCATCTAATACTCGAACCATTGAAACCGGGTGGACCTTACCGCTAATACCAATATATCCATTGGCATTATCCAGCGCTGTACTTGACCAGAACTTGCCTTCGCAGCGCGCGCAACTTAAATAAAGCTGACCACCTGCAGCCATGCAATTGAGGTTGACCGACCAAGGAATAATTGCGGCGACCTGAATTTGGCAAAGAGGCGCATCGTTAGCAAAAGACCAGTCCGAAACAGGCCCACTGACCAACTCGCCTTTCAGCGGACCACCAGGCAGGCGATCACAGGGACAGCTGAACCAGAAGATCAGGGCACCGGCAAGAAAACCCGTCGCTGAGAGAGATGCAGACAAATAGGCTGCTTTTTTCCAAAGTCCATTCATGGCCATCAACTCCAGATTCGTTGGTGAAACCTGACGATAAACCCTTCGGCGAAATTTTTCTTAACCTAAACGAAAAAGTGACCAAATTAATGATCACTTTTTTATGATTTAAGGCAAATCCATTGGTACTCGTCTACGCGCGCACTTTTTAATAAAAGCAGGGCCACATACTCTGGCCTAGCTTTTCAAGGTTTGAGACTAATCCTTTAGTACTAATCTACGCGCGCATTTGGCCAAAGCCGTAAAAAGTTTTCCGCGTAGAATGCATCGCGTATTGCGGGTTTTGAGTTTTCTAGGAACCGTTCAAAACGACCTATTGGGTCTTTGGTGCCTTCTAAATGTGGGTAGTCACTGGAGAACAGATATAGATCGGGATGTGAGTCTTCCATTAGGTAGGCTACGTCTTCATGAGAAAACGGGGTAAACGCCATTTGCTCTATGAGTTGCTGTGAAGGCGCGCGATCAAAACGCACGGACTTATCAGAACGACCATAAATGCGTGTTACCCAATCTAGGCGACGGCACATCTCTGGCACCCAGCCGGCACCCAGTTCTACGGCAGCGCCGCGAAGTCCAGGGTGACGATCAAACACACCGTCTAACAACATAACACTGAGAAACATTTCAGGGGTTTGATGCAATACCGCAGCATCTTTAGTGCGTACGTTTTCGCCGCCACCCAACCAATCTTTCACTGGTGCGCGGCCATTGTTGCCCCAATCTTTGGACACCTGCAAAGGCGCGCCGCCTACGTGCAATACGAAAGGCACATCGGCTTCGGCCAGTCTCGCCCAAAAACCTTCCAAATCTACGTGACCAGGCGAGTGACCTATTGGTGCACGGTGAGGTATCCAAATAGATTGCAGGCCTTCTTTAATAGCCCACTCTACCTCTTGAATTGCCAGCTCAGGGTTGTCTAAAGGCACAATGCCTACGCCCATTAAGCGATCGTCCGCAGAACAAAAATCCAACATATGTCGGTTATGCGCCCGGGTAGCACCGTAGCGCAGCTTGGGATCTTTCTTAGAGCTGGGGTGAAATGGAAACGCCACTGAGTGTGTTGCAAACACTAACTGCTTCTTAAACCCGAGCAAGTCTAACGCTGCGGAACGGTCTGGACCGTTGAACGCGCCCAAAGCCTGAATTTCTTTGGAGTTCTCTATCAGCGCATCGCCCATGGCAATTTGCGCAGCCACGTGTTCGGCTGAATGCTTGCCGCCTTGTTGCATAATCACAGCAACTTCATCTTCGGTGACTACAGACGCGCTGTAACTTACTGATGGAATTTCATCGCGGATTTCCGGATCTGCGTAGGCTTTTAGAAAGTCCGGCAGCTCCATAATGTGACTGTCCGCATCATAATAAGGTCGCTGTTGAGGTGCATAGGCCATGATTAATCTCCCAGTTAACAATTTTGTCGCGGTGTCCCAACACCGATGCGACAATTAATAACCCTAAACTTACCGGCAATAGGCCATAGGTAGCAACCTATGAATGTTAAGGGCAGACCCGGCCAGTAAGCATAAAGGTGCGCTCATTGAGCTTTTTTCATCGTACAAACTTGCCTAACACCCAACCTTGTGCCGAAAGATTGTGTAACTAGTCAATCACCGAGACCTCTCATCAGTAGTCAAAATACGCTAACCTTGCGCCACACGATTTAGACAACTTAGAGCCACCATGCTGAATATTCTCGACACCTTATGGGCCTTACACCAAAACCCAGACCTTGATCCAGCCCCTCTGTTAGAAGCGCCTGAACTCAGCGCTGACGAAGGGCAGCAGCTGCAATTGCAATTACTGGAGCGGTGGTTGGAACAGGGGGAAGAGCTTGCCGGGTGGAAAATAGGTATGACTTCTGGAGAATCGCGCAATGCCCTGGGGGATGGCGTTCGCCCGTTTGGCTTTGTATTGCGCAGCCGCACACTCATGAGTGGTGCCAGCATTCCGCGCAAAAATTTATATAAAGGTGGGGTCGAAAATGAACTGTGCTTTGTTATGGCAGACTATCTAGGCGAGGCCGCAACACCTGATCGCGCAAAATCAGCCATCGCTGGTTTAGCACCGGCCTTTGAGATCAACCAAAAGCGCCTGCCCCCGGGCTGTTCAGCAGGTTTAAGAGTTTCCGATAACCTATCTAATTGGGGCATCGTCGTCGGCGACACAGTGCCACAGGCAAATATCACGGCAGATTTGGCAGAACTTGAAGTGGCCCTGTATGGCCAAAGCGGGAGCGAAGGCGAGCAATTGATCGAGCGCGTACCTAGCCAAGGTCACATTGACGATCACTTCGAATCTCTGAGCATTTTAGCCAATCGACTCCACCGTTTTGGCCACACCTTGGCACCAGATCAGTACATTATTACCGGCGCTTACGGCAAAACACCTTTTGCGCCGGGCGACTTTCGCGGTGATTTCAGCATAGGTATTGGCGGCGTGCAGGTAAAGATAACCGCCTAGAGTGAAGACCAGTGCTAACGACGAGATCTAAAATTAAAGATCTACTCGTAGCGTAAGTCGCTCCCACCGATATAAATTATCAACTTGAAAAGACAACTGAAAAAGCCAACTATAAAGCTGAGTAAAAAATCGTTTAGGCAGGGAGAGCTATTGTGAGCGAAGAAAGCAAATCTAAAACCAGACCAGAACCCAGTATGTTCTCAATGTTATCTCGTGATATTGGCATAGCCCTTATCGCCCTCTCTGTCTGGGCTGCCGCAGATACTTGGTACCTGTTTTCTGGTCTATGGTTTGCACAACTACTGAGCATTGGCGACGCTATTTTTGTCGGCTACGTACTCGGCGCCCTCTTTCACGAATGGGGTCACTACACCGGCGCAAAGTTATCTGGCGCGGTGGCACCCCGAGTCATGCCCAGAAAGTTTTCATTCTTTCGCTTTAACTTTGATATATCTATTAATGATCAGCGCCAATTTCACTGGATGAGCTTTGGCGGCTGGGTATTACATTGGGCACTGTTGGTTATTTTGGTTATCGCCATTCCCTTTGACAGCCTCGGACGTATCGCTTTAGTCAGTTCCGTATTTGGTTTTATCGTTTACGCCACCGTTATAGAAACCGGTATTTTGCGTCAAACCTTAGACGGCGCTGATCCGCAAGAAACCCTAGATCAATTATCAGCAAAGACATTCCAGCAAGCCACAGCGGCGGGCGCGTTAGGTGGGCTTTTCGCGTTAGCTGCGCTGAGCTAATCAATACCACCCACCTCTATTCGAATTAAGAAGTGCGTGTAACAGAAAAGGTTGAATCATATGTCCCTTCGAGCACTGATTTTTGCACCAGGCGTGCAAGCTAGGGCCATACGCACAAGCCTTGTGGTGGGTTCAATATTGGCGTTGATCAATCATGGGGACAATATTTGGGCTAGTACGTTAAGTAGCGGCGCAATGCTGAAAATATTGCTTACCTACGCGGTGCCCTATTGCGTAGCACTGTATGCCAGTGTCAGTGCGATGAAAGCCATGACAGCCCCAGCGAACCCAGAGGATGAATCCAAAAATCACTAGCAATTCCTGTTGGTAATGCCCGCTAGCAACCCTACTCCCAATCCTACTCCCAATCCTGCAATCAGTATTGGTAATCAAATTACTCGTGGCATCACGCCTAGACTAAACCTCTAAACCCGACTCCGTGACTGGATCACCTGTCACCCGCACATGGCGCATAACTCGAGGCTGGTTGTAATCATAGGGTCGCGCTCGATGCAGCACACAACGGTTGTCCCAAATCACTACGTCTCCGGGCGTCCAACTGTGGGTCAGCACTCTGGGCGGTTGGCAGGCAAATTCTACCAACTCTGCCAACAATGCTTCTGAATCAGCTTCACTTAAACCGGGAATACCATAGGCATGACGACCGATATATAAACTGGGCACGTTCGTGGCGGGGTGTATTTTCACCAAAGGGCGCAGTGGCGGTGTTTGATCGCCCAAGCCATAACTAGAGCCTGAGCCGGCACTGTGACCAATTTTTGCTTGTGAATGAAACAATGAATGATGGGCTGCAAGGCCCTCAATGCGCTGACGCATTTCCCCTGATAACGATTGATAAGCGGCGCGCATATCCGCCCACTGAGTCTCCCCCCCTGCATCTGGCAAAACTTGCGCGGCCAAAATTGACGCTCGAGCTGACACCGGCATATAGGAACTGTCTGTATGCCAGCCTTCATTGCCACGCAAAATTTGGTAGTAACCGCTGTCAGGGCCTAACAACTCCCCATCAGGCTTTTGATTACTGATGGCAACGGCTTTACGATTTTCGGCAAGAATTTCGATAGGACCAATGCGTTGCCCTAGCGCCACATGTTGTTCTTCACTGATGTGCTGCTGCGGAAAAATGAGGACTGCATGTTCATGCCAAGCCGCCTCCACTGACAACCATCCTTGATCGTCTAATGAATTGAGATCTATACCCGTGACTACTGCGCCTAGGCTTGAATCGCATGGTTGTATCTGAATACCCATTATCTTCCCCTTTTTAGCTTTCTAGTCTCTTAGGCTTCTGGCTTTTCGACCCTTAAAGCCCTGCGGCTAAAAGATACCCGCCTCCGCAGAATCTACCGCCAAGTCTCTATCTCGCTATTTGCAGTTTGGCTATGATTTGGCTGTGATTTGGCTGTGATTTAACTATGAGCTACCGATGGACAGCAAGTTATCTACCGGTTGGTATAGCGCTTCCAAATAGGCCATATCTTTTGGCTCTATAACTACCTGCGCCGCAGCAACCAAATCTGTTAGCTGAGCCACTTTAGACACCCCAACAATGGGTGAAGTCACTTCTGGTTTATTCATAAGCCACGCAACAGCTATCTGAGCCGGTGTTTTTTCATACTTGGCTGCAATTTCTATGACGCGCTCGGCCACTGGAAATACGTGCTCGCCGTGGTACAGGCTTTCTGTTCTTTTAACATCCTGACCCTGTGAGCGACTGGTACTGCCGCCACCAAAACCGCCCTGATAAGTGCCTGCAAGAATGCCCCGTGCCAGTGGCGACCAAGGTGTGAGGGCAACCCCTGTCTTGGCGCAGTAGGGGTTCATCTCGCGTTCTTCTTCCCGATAAACCAAATTATAGTGATTTTGCATGGAGACAAATTTGGTCCAGTTATTCATCTGCGCGGTTAACTGTAACTCCGCAAACTGCCAAGCAAACATTGAAGACCCACCCAGATACATGACTTTGCCAGCCTTGACCAAATCGTGCAGCGCTTCAAGGGTTTCTTCAATGGGCGCCTGAGCTTGGCCCGGTATACCGTGCGGATGACGGTGAATAACGAGGTGATCGACATAGTCTACCCCCAACCGTTTAAGGCTGGCCTCAACCCCTTCAATGATATGTTTACGCGAAAGGCCACCTTGGTTAGCACCACGACCCATAGGCATAGACACCTTGGTAGCCAACACATACTCATCTCTGGGTAGGAGCTCTCGCAACAACGCGCCAACCACTTCCTCGGAAGCGCCTAGACCGTAGATGTCTGCACAATCGAAATAGTTTAGGCCATGCTCTATGGCCGCCTGAAAAATGGGTCGAGCTTCATCCGTGGTTAATGTCCAATCCCCTTGGTGCCCTCTTCCTGGAATACCAAAGTTCATAGTACCCAAACAAAGCTGCGACACGCGCAAGCCACTATTGCCCAATTGCACCGATTTCAACATCAAGATCCCCTCTAAATCATTCTTTTAGTAAGCGAAATATATTACACCAGAAAGAGATATATGGGATGTTGCAAGAAGATTAACTGGGTAGAAAAACCGCATTTTTTTTCAACATTTCAATGCCTATTTCCGCAAATTTAGTGCTAGTTTAAGAGGCAAATCACTTGTTCAATTTGTAAGTTCAACTTTAAGTTTAATTATGAGTCAATCAATCGCTGTAGTTGGTGCTGGAATATGCGGCATGTTCACTGGGCTAGCCCTTTCGCGCCGAGGCTTTGTTGTCACTTTGTTTGAGCGCGATGTGCCGCCACCCGAAGGCGATGCAGAACAAGCATTTTTTAATTGGCAACGCCGTGGTGCCGCTCAGTTTAGACACCCTCACGCCTTTCTTGGCTTGATGTGTAACCTTTTAGAAAAAAATTACCCAGATTTACTGCAAGAGCTCTTAGACGCCGGCGCCCGCAAAGTAGGCTTCGAGGACATGGTGCCCGGCCACCTGCAGAGCCAATACACCCCAGAACCCGGCGACGAACAGCTTTGGGTGCTCATGTGCAGACGCGCCACCATAGAAACCGTGCTACGGCGCTACGTTGAACGAGAAAAGACATTAACGATCGCCAATACCACTTACGTAACAGATGTGCTGATAGAAGAGCAAGGCGAGCACGCGGGCGAGGCCCTAGTCACCAAAGGTTTAGAGCTCACCGATAGACAAGACGCCAACAAAAAGTCCCTACATTTTGCAGATCTAATCATTGATGCAACCGGCCGTGCAGGTAAGTTCAACAAATGGTTGAGCGGTAAAGGTGCAAAGGTTACCGAAGAGCGCGACGACGCAGAAATTGTTTACTACACCCGTCACTACGCCTTAAAACCGGGTGTAGAGGAACCCAAACGTGACAGCGATAACCCTTCCGCTGGCGACCTAGGCTATCTTAAATATGGCGTTTTCCCGGGCGATAATGGCAACTTTGCGCTGATTATTTGCATTCATAACGAAGAACACGAACTGCGCGAAGCGGTAAAAGACCCTGTTTTATTTGATGCCATTTGTGAAAGTATTCCCGGCGTAAAACCTTGGATTGCAAAAGAAAACGCTGACGCCACAACGGCACCCTTTGGTATCGGCCAAATTCACGCTGTTTGGCGCGACTACGTACATGAAGATGGACCACAACTGCTGAACTTTTTCGCCGTTGGCGATGCAGCCTCTCGAACCAACCCATTGTATGGGCGAGGTTGCAGCACTGGCACATTACACGCGCACATTCTGGCCGACGTTTTGGCAGAGGAAAGTGACCCATGGCAGCGCGCATTGGCATTTAAACAGCGCACTGTGGCAGAGATTAGACCTATTTTTGACGCCAGCCTAACAGAAGACAAGAGAGGTATTCGGCGTGCCAATGCAACTCGCAAAGGCGTTGCGTTAGACAAGGCAACAACCATCAAAAAATGGTTTACCTTAGCCTTTGGCGACGCCCTCGTTGCCGCTGCACGTTATCAACTGCATGTGCATCGGGGCATTATGCGGACTGTTAATTTAGTAGAAAAACCTGGTGATTTTCTTAAAGACCCAAAGATTCGCAACACCATTTTTCGTTACATGCTGCGCGGTAGAAAACGCAACGCCCAAGCGCGCATTCAAGCCGGTTTAGGTCGCCAAGAAATGCTCGGCATGATTTCACACCTCTCACACCAGAAAGCCAAACAACCCCTTGCGGCGAGCAGTAGCAACAATACGCTTGGAGAACAAACGCTCTCCCAGCAGGCTTAAGTGCTCACTTAGGCAGAAAAGCTTGCTGGTGGCCATGGTGAGTAGAGCTAGTTTGTAGAGCATTAGTCGAGTTATTTAGTCAAACCCTTGGCTAGTGTTAGTAAACAAAGTTGCTAGGCGGGTGTTAGGGAAAATGGCGGCTAGGTACTCAGCTGCGCACTGACACTGTGCAACTGACGCCAACCTGCACGCCACCGCCTTCGTAACACGTACTTCCAATAAACACCGCTTACAAGCGCTCCTAACAAGCGCAAGCGACAACGCCTTGTCGCTAACGCTTAATTGAACAAGCAGATTGTTAGCTTGTGCCCTAATTCTATAATTTAGGCGCTTAGATCCTTACCCAACGCCTGGGCTTCTTCCGCGTACTTGGCGTAAGAATCCTTTAACGTGGCTGAATTCAAAATCACCTCAGCGACCAGAACCTTGGTTTCAGCGTCGTAGACGCGAGTCATTATCCAATTCGACTCAGTTCGGCGACTCTCGCTCAGGGCAATAATTTGCCGTTCTAGCAAATACTCGTGGTCGACAAACAACGGCCCGTTAATCATTTTGATTTCCTGACCCGCAAACAAACCTACCGCAGGGCCTTTGGTTCTATAACCAGACTGCCCGCTGGTGTATTGGGTTAACACACTGATCATCTCCAACGGCATAACGGCCTTGCCCCAGGGATTATCCGCGCTGTAATAGGCATGATTTTCAGTAATTTTTTGCAGCTTTTGCGCAAGGCTGAAGGGGTACATATCACCCATATGCTGATCCATAGCCATGCTGGCCTGCTCAGGGTTACCCGCACCGAGCTGGCCTACCTCAACGTCACTCAGAATGACCAGTTGCTCCGAGGGGCGCAGGCGACCGCGGCGAACATCTAATTCGGTGTCGCCATAATCTGGCCCCAGTGAGGCGGTACCGGTTAACACTGGCGTACCGTCACGCTTCTCAGCAGAAATTCTAGCCAGCTGATTAACGTCAGATACCTGCTCAACCATGACCCGAACCTCTTCGCCTTCCACCACCATGGTTTGGTAGTGCGCACTGATACAACCACGCTCAAACCATGCGTCGCCAAACACTTCGTGCAGCAGCGGTACAAATTGGCTGAAATGGGTTGGCCCCTCAATAGGCGCGCCAGCAAAGCCTAAGTCCGCTGCCATTTTGTCGTCATGAATAGACAAATGACCGTCATATTCCTGATGCCCAAGCATTTGGCGCGGGTGTCTAAATTCGCCCACTAACATTTGCGGCCCGTCGCCTTGTTGTATATCGCTCACCTAACTCTCCTAAAGCAAAATTTAGCTACATCTTAAACCGAAAATCATTGCAGAGTCTGCGGCGGGCCATTATTCGCCGAGAATTTTTGCGCTGTGCGCTGGCCTTTAGTCTGGACCAATTATTTTGCGCCAGTCATTGCCAGACAAGCGGAATAAACATGCAGCAAAATTGGCTGCTCAGATTCAATCAACTAATCTGCCGAAAGCGGCCACCATTTAGTTTATCCTTAAACCAATCTTGTGCCTGATTACAGCACAGGCGGTTATTTCACTTATGGAGAGATCACATTGAAAAATTTATTTTCTGTTGAAGGCAAAGTTGCCATCGTTACAGGCGGCTCACGAGGCATTGGCGAGATGATCGCTGCCGGCTATTTAGCCAACGGCGCAAAGGTTTATATCAGCTCGCGTAAAGCGGCAGTGTGCGACGCAACCGCCGCACGGTTAAGCGAAACTTACGGTGGGGAATGTATTTCATTGCCAGCTGACATGTCTAATTTGGCCGGCATAGAAGCCTTCACTGCAGCATACAAAGAACGAGAAGACCACCTAGACATTCTAGTCAACAACGCAGGAGTCGCATGGGGTGCGCCACTAGAAGAGTTTCCAGAAATTGGCTGGGACAAGGTTATGGACACAAACGTTAAAGGCGTGTTTTTCCTTACCCAAAAACTGCTGCCGTTACTGGAGAAAAATGCCCACACTGAGACCCCTTCCCATGTGGTCAACATTGGTTCCGTAGATGGCATTAAGACGCCTATTTTCGACAATTTCTCTTATGGCCCATCTAAAGCTGCCGTACATCACCTTACTCGGGTACTGGCTGCGCATTTGATTAAGCGCAACATTATCGTCAACGGCATTGCGCCGGGACCCTTCCCAACCTCTATGCTCAGCGCCGGAGTTGGCGGTGGCGGCGATGCGGAAAACACTGACTGGACCAGCGTAAGTGAAAGCAACCCACGAGGCAGGGTTGGCACAGCGGAAGACATAGCAGGCTTAGCTATATTCTTAAGTTCAAGGGCCTGTGGGTTCACCGTTGGTGATGTCATTACCTGTGATGGTGGGTCAGTGGTTTCCTAGGAGGGTTTCCTAAAAAGACTTTTTACACAGTTGTCGAAAGTGGCAACTCTGGCAAACCCGCCGGAGTTGCTCTTCTTACAACGCAAGCAGTTCTTACAGCTAATACTTACGACTAATACTTACAACTACTCGATAAAGCTGACTCTAACGCTCAATCGTTAGGTCATTTCTCGCTTTTGAATGCCCGGTGAATACATAGCGATCAACCGGCGATCCTTAGCCCAATTTGAATCTATTGCACTGGGAGAGATCTGCCCCAGCAAATCTTGTACAGCCACATCGACCGCTTTCAGCTCATCAAGACCCATCTGATCTGTGGGTAAATCTTTCAACAAGGCACCCAGTCGCCGAATAAGCTCAGCGCAAACTTCCACGTCTACTTGGCTCGAATAAAACTGACCCGCATGGGCACAAAAAGCACAATAAATATAAAGGGTTTCACGAATACCGAAGCGCACAACTTCCGAATTATCTAACACCTGACCTACTGCTACATCTTGCAAATGCGCAATACCTTGACTCATCTCTGCTAAAAAGCTGCCTGGTTTTGCACCAGCATGTTTGCTGGTCACAGTTAGGCCGGGTGTAGAGCGGTGAATATTAAAATAGCCGGCGTCCGCGCCAGCCCCTGCCTTAATCACCACATGTTCAACACTGTCGCTACAGGCCACCCAAGTTTTGTAACCCGATACCACATCACCTTGGGCGGAATTATGTAATGTGACACCGGGCAACGGCGGCTGCCCCTTACGATCTTCAGAAACTGCAAACGCGCCCCAACCAGAAAAAGCCTCGCGCATAAAAGTGTGCCGAATAGCGCTCTGATATCCGCCCACAAATACCCAAGCCATACGGTCGGCCAATAAACCACCTGTTATCGCCATAGCTAATAAATCTAACGGCTCTTGCGTGGCTAAAGATGCTTTCCACAGGGCTAAGTATTCAGCTTCACTAGCACAGGTATTTGCCGGCATTGGGATAGCCAAACTTTCTGCAAGAGCGACAACATCGCTCCATCTGTTAACAACTAGACTCATCTAGGCGAGTTTCCTTGTATTTGTAAGCGATGAATAATCCGTGGCTCATTAGCATGATCATGCACCGCATAATGCAGCAGGCAACGGTTGTCCCACATGACTAAGTCGCCTGGACGCCATTGATGACGCGCTTGAAACTCAGCCCGAATACTGTGTTGATACAAGTACTCCAGCAATGCCCTACTCTCTTCCCTAGACCAGTTACGGAACCTCTGAGTGAAGGCACGGCAAACATACAGACCACGCAGACCATTCTCGTCATGTGTGCGCACAACCGGATGCTCGGCTCGAGAAGCCTCGGCAGGATCAGCCCCATAAAGCCGCGCTAACTCTTCTGCGGAATGCAGCGCAACAAGACCATCCACCACCTCGCGCAGGCCGTCCGACAACTCTTGGTAGGCTAAAATTTGATTGGAAAACGCCGTCTCGCCACCTAATGCAGGCGCTTCAAGCGCGTAGAGCATGGTGAGTTTTGGCGGCGTCGGATCGTAGGTCATATCCGAATGCCAATGTTGATTCACATCGCGCTTTTTACCGTTATTACGTAACTCAATAATATTTGGATAGCCCTCAATACCGCCGTACGGAAAGGGCACCAATTCACCCCAATGCTGGGCGAACGTCATATGGTCGGCCGGGGTTAAATCCTGATTTGGAAATACCAGCACATGATGTTTATTAAATAAGTCGTTCAGCGTTGGCCATAACTGGGCATCAACGCTGCGCACATCTAGGTCTGTCACAATGGCGCCTAAAGGCGCCGACATGGGTACTACTTGCATATTTTCCTCCCTACTCAGCCCCATCTTAATCTGGATCTTAGTTGGTATGCCACTGCTTGCGTGGCTGGAAGGTTTTTAGCAACTAACGTTCTGGGTCAGAAACATAGAGCCAATAAGGGCCCGCGAGGCAACTATGTGGTCTGCTAACAACTGATAACTTTAGAATCAGTCTGCTCTGAATGAGTCTGCCCAAACAAGTAATCCCGCGTAAGGGGTAGTGCTTGATTATTCTTGGCCAACTGCCACTGATGCACCACTAGTCCCCCCATCTCGAAACCGGTTTGGCATAGAATTAGATAGAACTCCCACATACGGCAAAACGCTTCACCCTTGGCGCTAACAAAGGTATTGCGCTGAGACGTAAATCGCTTTAGCCATTGCGCTAAGGTCAGAGCATAGTGCTCACGCAGCACTTCGACATCCGTTGCGGGCAAACCCGCCGACTCTATAGCGCTAGCCACGTCAGCTAATCCCGGAATATAGCCGCCGGGAAATACATGGCGGCGAATCCACGGGTTGACCATCCCCGGCTTATAGCCATTGCCTATGGTGTGCACCAACGCCACCCCGGTAGGGGATAAAAAATCTCTCAAGCAAGCAAAAAACTTGGGCAGGCTCCTGCGCCCTACATGCTCCAACATACCCACCGAAACCACTCGGTCATAGATATCTTGATGCTTGCGATAATCCTCTAAAACAAAGCGCACCTTGTGTTCCAAACCGCGCTCTTTGGCCGTTTGCTCAGCTACCCGCAGCTGTTCCACCGACAAGGTAAGGCCCGTCACTTCAACATCAAAATGACTGGCCAAATACATGGCCAAACTACCCCAACCACAACCAATATCTAAAACTCGCTGACCGGGCTGCAGGTTGAGTTTGGCCGCAATATGCGCAGATTTCGCTTGCTGCGCATCCTCTAACGACATATCGGGCTGTGTAAAATAGGCGCAGGAGTAATGCATTTCCTGATCTAAACAAACCCGAAACAAATCTTCGTCCAAGTCATAGTGGTGGGCAATATTGCGTCGACTGGCGTTCAAAGAATTCCACGTACTCACCATAATCGGCAATATTTGCAGCCAGCGCAGCGATTTGCGTGGCTTCAAGCGCGCATCAAAATTCATTCTTAGCAAGGTCATAAGTTCATGCAGCGTATGGCCTTCAGCAACGTCCCACATGCCCTTGATATAGGCCTCACCAATGTTCAAAGCGGGGTTACGCAAAACGTAAGAAAGCGTATTCGCGCTATTAAGGCGAATACTGCTTTTTGGTAAACCACTGCCAAAAATATGCGCCTCACCGTGGTGATCAATCACCGTGACTTGACCAACACGGATAAATTTATTTAGTACTTGAAGATTCATAGACTCACTTACTTTTAGTCAAAGAGTTCTAGTTTTAGGGCCTTTTTTCGTTATCCGTGCCATCTATTTGCGCAATCTACTGCGCAATTTTGCATCGCCCCTAATTAAATTTTAGTTGCCACTGGAAAGTTTAGATTGGCGTTAACAACGTGGATTTTTCGCGTAAGCTTTGGGCTAGTTTCACAAGATGTTAACTTCGCATTGTCTATGCCTCGACTGAAACCCTTAGACACCTGACGGAGTAAAAATTACGATAGGAGGGCATATGCCCCTAGATAAAAAGATGATCGGCTGCCAAACCAAGGGTGTAGAGCACTGGGTTGACGAGCGTTGGCTGATGGCCTACGCCGCCAGCCTCGGGGATTTAAACCCCGTTTATATGGATACCGCACTGGGCAAAGTCATCGCCCACCCCATTTTCCCTGTTTGCCTAGAGTGGCCACCCATTTTGAATACCCGCAAACTGGCAGCGGCAGATACGCTCACCGATAAAGAGTCTGGACGAGGTGTTCACGCCGCCCATGACCTGCATATCTTCAGACCCATAGTGGCCGGGGAACTGCTGACTAGTCAGGCCACCATGATTGGCATTGAGGCGATTAAACCAGGCGGCGCCTACACCATGCGTTTAGATACATTTGATGCCCAACAACAGCTGGTATGCACCACCTATCAACTAAGCATTTATAGAGGTGTAGACGTTATTGATGGCAGAACCCATGGCTTTATGGAAGGCAGCAAGGTCGACCCTGCCCCTGCTCCACCAACCGCATTAAGCATTGACGAAGAGCATAGTTTTGAGATTTATGTCCCAGGCAGTCTGGCCCACACCTATACAGAGTGCGCACGCATCTGGAACCCAATTCACACAGATCGGAAAGTCGCTTTAGCCGCGGGGCTACCGGACATAATTTTACACGGCACCGCCACCTTGGCTTTAGCCGTAACGCGCATTATTGACGAGCGACTAGGCGGTGATCCGACGCGCGTAAAACGTATTGGTGGTCGATTTGCGGCCATGGTGCTGATGCCCTCAACCATTGCGCTACAACTGAGCGTCAGTGGTGATAACCACTTGAGCTTTCAAGTGCTTAACGACTGTCTCTTATACACATCTCCGAGCCCACGAGACGGACTCCTATCTCGT
>OJFS01000506.1_pt1 | contig 14724 bp, 10 predicted proteins | sample 1594231 | NCBI WGS metagenome assembly OJFS01 (sample SAMN05416847, study PRJEB24817) | seawater metagenome | isolation source: Sea water | place: Canada:Atlantic | collected 2013-07
ACCTTGGTCAGTATCTGACCCTGGAGTTTGTGCAGTCGCGCTTGGCTAGTCTGCAGGCGTTTCGCGACGAAAACTTTGCATTAACCGTGGCCATTTACTTCGTGTTCTATGTTGTGGCGACCGGCATCTCCATTCCTGGCGCTATTTTGCTTACTCTGCTCGGCGGTGCCATCTTCGGGCTTTGGTGGGGCACGCTTCTGGTCTCTTTCGCGAGTAGCATCGGCGCTACCGGCGCGTTTCTCGCGTCGCGCCTTCTCCTTCGTGATTGGGTGCAGCGCCGCTTCGGCGCCTATCTTGCGCCTATAAATAAAGGCTTCGAAAAAGACGGCGCCTTCTATCTTTTCAGCCTGCGCATGGTACCTCTGGTGCCTTTCTTCATCGTTAACCTGCTCATGGGCCTGACCAGCATCAGCGTGCCTGCTTACTATCTGGCTAGCCAGATCGGGATGTTTGTCTCTACTGTGGTGTATGTTAACGCCGGCGCTGAGCTCGCGCAGATAACGTCGCTAAGCGGCTTGGTCTCGCCTTCGGTAATCGTCTCCTTCACTCTTTTGGGTGTAGTTCCGCTTGTTGCCAAAGTCTTGATCGGCGTCATTCAGCGCCGCAAGCGCCTGGCCGCCTTTAAGAAGCCGAAGCGATTCGACGCCAATGTAGTCGTCGTCGGCGGCGGTTCGGCTGGGCTCGTCACCTCTCTGATCGTTGCTGGGGCAAAGGCCAAAGTAGTGCTCGTCGAAAAGCACAGGATGGGAGGCGACTGCCTGTATACCGGCTGCGTGCCGAGCAAGTCGATTATCCGTAGCGGACGCATCATGTCGTATATCCGTCGCGCAGCTGAGTACGGCATTGTGGACGCAGCGGGTAAAGTGGATTTCGCCGCGGTTATGCAGCGCGTACAAGGCGTGATCGAGACAATCGAACCACACGATTCGCCCGAACGGTTTACCTCGCTCGGAGTAGAATGTGTGAGCGGCGCCGCACGCCTCATTTCGCCCTATGAGGTTGAAGTTGACGGCAAGATAATCACCACCGAGTCGATCGTCATTGCATCGGGTGCTCGGCCCTTCGTGCCACCCGTGCCGGGCCTCGCTGACATCGACTATCTGACGTCCGATAATGTCTGGTCACTCACCGAATTGCCGCCACGACTTCTTGTGGTTGGTGGCGGTCCTATTGGCTGTGAGCTTGCTCAGGCGTTTAGTCATCTCGGCTCTAAAGTGACTCAGGTAGACATGGCTGCGCGGATTATGCCCCGCGAAGATGAGGACGTTTCAGCTGCAGTGAGTGCTCGCTTTTTAGAGCAGGGCATCGACTTACTCACAGGCCATAAGCTCCTTAAATTTGAGACAGTCGACGGTGAGCATTTCATGGAAGCCGAACACGAGAGCAGCACCGTCCGAATTGCCTTCGACAAAGTGCTGCTGGCAATCGGCCGCAAGGCCAACACCGAAGATTTTGGCCTCGAGGAGATCGGCGTGGCCTTGACGCCCCAAGGCACGATTGAGGTAAATGAATACCTGCAAACCTCGCTACCCAATATTTTCGCTTGCGGCGACGTGGCAGGGCCCTATCAATTTACCCATATGGCGTCTTATCAAGCCTGGTTTGCTGCGCTGAATTCTATCGCCGGTGGTCTTTGGCGTTCGCGCGTGAACTATGCCGCTGTGCCTTGGGCGACGTTCACTGATCCCGAGGTAGCTCGTGTTGGTTTGAGCGAGGAAGAGGCAAAACAGCGCGGTATTGCTTATGAAGTGACGCGTTATGAGATGAATCACCACGACCGCTCACTGGCCGATGGCGAAGCGCATGGCTTTGTGAAAATCTTAACGGTGCCGGGTAAAGACAAGATGCTTGGCGTCACGATAGTCGGTTATCACGCCGGCGAGCAGATCGCCGAATTTGTGTTCGCGATGACCCACGGAATGGGACTTAAGAGTATTTCAGCGGTGACGCATATTTACCCCACACTTGGCGAGGCGAACAAATTCGCCGCCAATGCCTGGCGCAGCGCGCGCATGCCTACGCAGTATTTCCCTTGGCTAAAACGATTCTTCGACTGGCGCCGCGGCTAGGCTTCCGTTTTACGGGAGGCCATCAAGAGACACAGCGAAAATAAGCCGCCAAACGCAATAAGCGCCATCTGCGGAATAGAGAAAATACCGAACAGGCGGAACACCACCTCAGCGCAGTTGCCATCACCCTTGAGTAGGAAGTTCAACATCTCGATAAACGGGAAGTTATCCATAATGTAAGTAAGGCCGGGGCCGCAGGCCGGGACCTCCTCCTCGGGTAGATTCTGCAGCCAGATCTGGCGAATCGAGAAGTAGCTCCCAAACACACACATCGACGCGGCAATCAGCGAGTAGAGGCGTTGGGTCGTTGCTTCGGGGTCATGCAGCGCCGACACCAGACACACAAAGCCGCAGAGGATAAAAAAGACGCGCTGCGTGATGCAGAGGCCGCAGGGAGAGAGGAGCATCACGTGCTCCATATAAAGGGCAACGACAATCGTTAACACGGTAATGAAAAAGATGCCGAAATTCATGATGCGATTGCTCGGCAGTGTTAGATTGCTCATTCTCTTGCTCCCAAAAAGCGGTCGTTTAATTCAGTTTAGTCGTGGCAGTTTACCGTCTTGCTGGCCTCTATGCTGCATTCCACTGTGCTAAAAACGTCTCGAAATCCAACTGTGGCTCAGATTCGATGGTGGCTTGATCGGCGAGTGACTGTGTTGCCACGTTCTCGAACATTGTCTCATCGCGTTGGCTTAGTTGGGAATCAGTTGCCTTCTCTGACGAGTCCAACAGCACGCTGTGTTGCTGTTTGGCGAGGGTTAACGCGAGCTGAAAGAAAGAGAGGCCCTCGTCCTGCATTTGCGCAAGCATTCGCCCGGAAGGTGTGAGGCTTGCATCATTGAGCTTGGCGACCTGTGCATTTAGGGCAGACGCGTAGGCCTGTCCGGGCAGGCCCTGCTTGCCGTGAATTGAATCCAATAACATTGCAGCATGGCCTAGTGAGCCTAAAATGCTGGCTGCCCATTCGCGCATTGCGCGTGGCGCGCCTTCTTCAGACAACATTAGTGCAGGGTCGCGACCCTGTTCGACGACTCGAGTGAGATTCTCGGCAATCTCAAAAAACTCCGCCTGATGGCATTCGGGACTGAGCGCGAGAAGGCAATGCACGAGAAACGTGTCCAAAAACTTTGTCTGCTCGGCGTCGATTCCAAGGGGGAGATAAGGGTTTAGATCGAGGGCGCGCACCTCGATGTATTCGATACCTCCCTCTTTCAGCGCTGCTAGCGGGCGCTGCCCGCTTTTAACATTTCGTTTGGGACGGATAGTGCTGTAGAACTCGTTTTCGAGTTGCAGCAGGTTAGCGTTTATCTGGAGCGGCTCACCATCGACGCCGCGGCCTATCGCTTCGTATTCGGGGTACGGCGTGTGCATCGCTTTGTCGAGGCATTCGGCATAGTTGTCTAGGTCGTTATAGCAAACGAAAAGCGATTTCTGCGCCTCGCTTTTGTAACCCAAATTGCCCATGCGCAGGCAAGTTGCATAAGGTAAATAGAGCGTGTGCTCATCTAATTCTTGCAGGCTATGTTCGCGGCCGCGCACGAAGCTTTTACACGCAGCGGGCGAGGCGCCAAACAAATAGACGAGAAGCCAAGAATAGCGGTGGAAATTGCGAATGAGGTGCAGATATTTGTTGGTACGGAAATCTTGCAGCGTGCCGGTATCGCCGCACTGCTGCTGATACTGCGGCCAGAAGCTCTCAGGCATCGAAAAATTGTAATGAATGCCGGCGATTGTCTGCATGATCTTGCCGTAGCGATTGCTCAATCCCTCTCGATACAGAGTCTTGAGCTTGCCCACGTTAGACGTGCCAAACAGCGCGATAGGTATTTCGTCTTCTCCGCCAAGCGCGCAGGGCATACTCGATCCCCAAAGCATTTCTTGGTTATCTAAGCGGGTAAGCGTAAAGCGATGTATTCCCTCGAGCATGCTTAGGCAGTCTTCTATGCGCTCGTATGCCGGGGTTATGAACTCGAGAAGCGATTCCGAAAAATCGGTAGTGATATAAGGGTTGGTGAGCGTCGAGCCCAGCGCCTGGGGATGGCCTGTCTGAGAAAGCACGCCCGTTGGGCTCACTCTGAGACTTTCTTTCTCAATACCGCGCACGACGCCGCCCCAGCTCAAATCGAATGTGGCGAGCTTGTAGAAATCGAGCGAGCTGGCAAATGAGGGGCGATCAGACGAGCCCACGTCTTTAGCAGAGGTGCTACTCAAGGCAATACCATCCTTGCATCTCGGAGCCTTGCGTGAGGCCGTCCGAATTATAGGCGCTCGATGGGGAAATAGGCGTCGGTTTAGGGCAGGCAAAATGCGCAGCCTCACCTCGATAGTTCGCCACGAGTGCGGGTGGGCAAGCCTCGGCTGGCCCAAGAGCGCGGTATTATGGCAAAGAACACCTAAATTCGCTAACAGCTTATTACGTGTATCGGCTCTACTCTATTTGCTTGAAACGGTGGATTAGCCGGCGGTCTCTCTTGTTAGGCTTCGTGTTGGTCATCAGGTGTGGCTGACTTTTTCGTTGCTCGCTTAGCGTCTCTCGCTGTTTGATGCTCTCGGCGGTTTCCGTGTATAGAAGCTGCGCTTCTGGCGCACCGCGTCGCTGCTCGGACAGCGTGGAAACCACGATAGTGCGTTCGTCTAAGCCCTGTATAAGGCGCACTTCGACGCCCACCTCGATTTCTTTGCTGGGCTTAGCGCGGGTCCCGTCGCACTGCACTTTGCCGCCTTCGATCGCCTGTTTCGCAAGACTCCTTGTCTTGTAAAAGCGCGCTGCCCACAGCCACTTGTCGAGTCTGAGCTTAACGAAGTCAGCTTTAGCCTTGGGTTCTTGAGTCTTAGCCATGTCTCTTTTGGTTTTCCTGACTTGTGGTTTTACTGTCTACGGAACCGGCGTGAGTGTTGCAGGCATTATTGCCGCAAAATCATCAACTTGTGAGAACTCCTCAAGCGCTACCGCGGGCCGTTCGCTGTCGGGCTGACGTATTGCCATGAGGTGACTAATGCCTTCGCGCTGTGCTTGCCGCAACACCGGTAACGAATCGTCGAAAAGTAGGGTGCGGGCAGGGTCATAAGCCTCGATCATCTGGAGTTTGCCCCAGAAACCGTCGTTCTCTTTAGCCAACGCCAATTGATGGGAGCTGATGCGCTGATGGAAAAAGCCGGCAATGGCGGTATGCTGCATCTTAAGCGCCAAGCTGTGTGGATGGGCATTGGTCACGAGCAGTACCCTTTTGCCGGCGGCATTGAGTCGTGTCAGCAGCGTTTCGACATTGGGTCGAACGCGAATCTTGTCGATAATCGTCTGCTTCAAGCCGGTAATATCGACGCCTAATTCGTCGCGCCAGTAATCAAGGCAATACCAATCGAGCGTGCCGTAAACGCGCTCGGATTTGGCCGTGACAAAGGCAATCGCCTCGTCATGCGCGATGCGATTCTGCTCAGCGTAGGTCAATGGCAAGAGGTGCTGCCAGAAGTAATTGTCGAAATGCAGGTCTAGCAGCGTGCCGTCCATGTCGAACATTACGGTATCTATGTCGTTCCAGGGTGGCATTGTGTCTCCAGAGAGGGATCGAGGTGCCGGAGTGTCCGCGCTTGATCAGATGAAATTCGCTACGAGCTTAGCGCTAATTCCCCTGTTATTCTACGGCAGGTTTATACGAATGAGTCAGTGCACAGTGCATGGTTTGCCATAAGGTTTGCCAAAAGGTGCGCCATAAATGTGGGCAAGAATAAGGACCCCAAATTTGAGTCAGTTAGACAGGAGTAAACATACCCTCAGCGAGATGTGCCGTATCGCAGAGGCTGCGGGTGAAGAAATTCTCGCGGTTTACAATGGCGCCGCAGACATTGAGGTCGAGCAAAAAGCAGATGACTCGCCTCTGACTCTCGCTGACCGGCGAGCACATGACTTAATCGAAAGAGAGCTGCTTGCTTTGGCGCCCGAGATACCTGTGCTGTCGGAAGAATCGCTGCAGCTGCCGTTTGCGGAGCGTCAGAGTTGGGCGCGCTATTGGCTCGTGGATCCTTTAGACGGGACTAAGGAATTTATCGGGCGCAATGGTGAGTTCACAGTCAATATCGCACTGATCGACAACGGGATCGCAAGGCTCGGCGTGGTACATGTTCCAGTCACCGGCATCACTTACAGCGGGATTAACGACGATAAGGCAACCGGCGCTTGGAAAACAGAGGGCAGCGGCTCGGTTGCGATCACGGTGGCGGCCATGGCAGGGCAGAAAATAAGAGTTGTGGCGAGTCGTCGTCACCGTGGTGAGCGACTCGAACAAATGCTTGCCAACATTGACCACGTTTTAGGCATCGACGAAGTGGTGAGTATAGGAAGCTCGCTAAAAATGTGTCTGGTGGCCGAAGGTGCCGCCGACATTTATCCTCGTTTAGCGCCGACAAGCGAATGGGACACCGCTGCAGCACATGCAATTCTTAGTGCAGCCGGCGGTGAAATAGTCGATCTAGACTTTTGCCCGCTGCGTTACAATCAAAAAGACAGTCTTCTCAATCCTGAGTTTATTGCTTTGGGTGATCGCGCTTATGCTTGGCAGCCTCTGCTGCGTTAGGTGCCGTGCGCCAACAAAGCAAAAGAAAACTAATAGCAAATCATTAGCGAAAACAAATCATAGTATTAAGGGGTAAATCGATGTCATCAACCACACTGATTAACAGATTCGCTCGCGGCGTCGCGGTCGTTCTTTTGGGTGTTCTGGCTGCGTGTTCTGAGCCGACTAATCAGCAATCTGAGGCAGTGGTTGTTGTCGCGACTCAGTCTGAAACTCAGAGTTTAAACGCATGGCTTGATGAGCAATATGCCGAGCAGCTTGAGACAAGCCCAATGACTAAGACGCGTCTGGGTGATAAATCGGATTATGACGAGCTCGACGATTTTTCTCTTGCCGCAGAAGAGCGCGACCTCGAGTGGCTGCGCGCGAGCGTCGCCGAAATGGAGAGCGAGTTTACCTATGCAGATTTGAATGACGATGGCAGGCTCTCCTTCGACATGTGGCGATTTTCGTTAGAGCGTGCCGAGGCGGGTGTTCCGTATCGACAGCACGGCTACATTTTTGGGCGCGGTGGTCCCCATGCGTATCTCCCCAATTTTTTGATTAACTTTCACCGCGTCGACACAGTGGCAGACCTTGAGGCGTATGTTTCTCGGTTAAGAGAATTAGATCGCGTGTTTGCGCAATTACTCGAGCGTTCGCGCGCCGCATCAGCTGCGGATATCAGGCAGCCCCGATTCGGTTACGACTTCGCGCTTGCGGAAATTGAGCGAGTTACCGCCGGCGCGCCATTTAGCAATAGCGACAGCTCGCCTAATTCTCCGCTTTGGTCAGACCTGCAAGACAAAACCAATGCCTTGATAGACGATGGGCTCCTTAGCGCAGAAGACGCACAGGCACTTACACAGCAGATCCAAGTGTTGCTCGCCGACGATGTATTGGCTGCTTATAACGAGGTCGCTGCGTGGCTGCGAGAAGACAGAGAGTTTGCAAGCGAGGAAGCTCAGGGTGTTTGGGCATTGCCGGAAGGCGAAGCTTTTTACAATTATCGGCTCGCTCAGATGACGACGGTTGAGCTTACGGCAGATGAGATTCACCAGATTGGCCTAGACGAGGTGGCTCGCCTCCAAGGTGAAATGGACATTATTAAGCAGCAAGTTGGCTTCGATGGCACTCTGCAAGAATTTTTCACATTTATGCGCGAAGACGAGCAATTTTATTTCCCAAATACCGAGGAAGGACGACAGGATTATCTCGACCTCAATAATAAATATTTAGACGCAATCGCACTTAAATTGCCTGAATATTTCGGTCGCTTACCTAAGGCGGCGCTCGAAGTTCGGCGCGTAGAGGCGTTCAGAGAGCAGGCGGGCGCTGCACAGCATTACAGCGCAGGTACGCCAGACGGGTCACGACCGGGCGTGTTCTATTCACACATGAGTGACATGTCGACACTCCCTATCTTCCAGCTCGAAGATGTTGCCTATCACGAAGGAAGCCCAGGGCATCACATGCAAATTTCTATTCAGCAAGAACTCGAAGACGTGCCACGATTTAGGACTCAATACCGCACCACAGCTTATACAGAAGGATGGGGTCTGTATTCTGAATGGCTCGCAAAAGAGATGGGTGGATTCGAAGATCCTTATTCAGACTTTGGTCGTCTAGGGGGCGAAATTTGGCGTGCGATCCGCCTCGTTGTCGACACCGGTATTCATTCGAAGCGGTGGAGCGAAGAGAAAGCGGTGCAATATTTTCTGGATAATTCGCCGCAATCAGAAGGCGCCGTGCGTTCCGAGATTAAGCGCTATATTGCAACACCGGGTCAGGCGACGGCTTACAAGATTGGCATGTTAAAAATTCAAGAGGTGCGTCGAACCGCGGAGCAAGCGTTAGGCGAGGCGTTCGATATTCGCGAGTTTCATGACATTGTTTTAGGCGCCGGCGCGTTACCTTTGCCCTTACTTGAGGCGCGAGTAGATCGCTGGATAAGCGATTCGCTCTAAAGGTCGATCATTTTTATTTCGAGATAACTTGTTATGCGGGAAAATCATTTTTTAACGCTTAATCGCGCACTTAACGGAGCGATGCTAGCAGCCGTGTTGCTGACTTACTCAAGTGTCTTCGCGGCCGAGATCGCAAGTCCGGAAAGCGTGGGTATGTCGAGCGCAGCACTGAACAGTGCAACTGCGAGACTGCAAAAGCACATCGACGACGGCGAGATTGCTGGCGTTGTTGCTGCTGTCGCTCGCGATGGAAAGCTAGTCTATCAGGTAGCGCTCGGAAAGCTCGACAGAGAGCGCGACGCAGACATGCCCGAAGATGCGCTGTTCAGAATCTATTCGATGTCGCGTGAGATTACGAGCGTCGCAGCGCTGCGTCTGTTCGAAGAAGGCGCGTTTAAATTCGACGATCCGGTTTCCAAATATCTTCCAGAGTTTTCCGATCAGCGTGTCCTTCTAAATTCTGAGTCGACTGACCTTGAAGCAACACGTCCACGGGTGGGAGAAATGACCATCGGCCACCTGTTAACACACACTTCGGGTTTAGGCAGCCGAAGTTCGGCGCTCTATCGCGAGAATAATGTGCGTGACCGCGCACAAAGTCTTGACGCGATGGTATCGAAAGCGGCGAGGGTTCCCCTGTTTCAGGATCCAGGCACAGAATTTCGCTATGGCATACACGCCACTATTATTGGCAAGTTAATCGAGGTTTGGTCGGGGCAGCCTTTTGAAGAATATTTACAGCAGAATTTACTTGCTCCGTTAGGGATGACCAGCACGTTGTTTTGGGCAGAGGGCAATGATGCTGATCGTTTGGCTCAGCTATACCGACCAGAGGCGGGTGAGCTGAGTCCCTACGCTATCGAAACCATGCCTTGGACGCAGCGGCCTGTCTTAGTTGAAGGCGGTGTCGGTCTGCTCTCATCGGTGCCCGACTACGTCCGTTTTGCTCAAATGGTATTAGACAGGGGAAAGATCCCAGGCACCGAAGAGAGAATACTTAGCGAGGCAACAGCGGCATTGATGTACGAGAATGCCGTTCCCGAAGCCGCTATGCCCATTGGCGACAGTCGCTATTGGCTTGGTTCGGGTTGGAGTCTCGGTGGCTTTAACGTTGTGCTCGATCCATCGACGTATGCGTATCCAGTTTCAAAGGGCACGATCTGGTGGGATGGTTCGGCGGGCACTCGCTTTTTTATCGATCCTATCGAAGGCACTGTCATTGTTATCATGGCGCAGGTCTCGCCCTCGAATGGCGGAGGATTCCGAGAGAACTTTAGTCACCTTGTCGATGCGGCGATTATTGAAAGACGCTAGTCTAGCGTGCGCTTTTCGCATGGCTGCAATGCTGAGAATATTTACAAAACGTGAAGGCTAAGGCTAACTCTATTATGCAAAAATCCGAACTGAGCATGGCGCTTGAGTCTGCGCAATTAGCAATCAGAACGCTGAGCAGTCGCCTCAACATCGCTTTTTCGACTATTCGGCAAGCGTGTCTCGACAGTGAGAGCGGCCGTCTCGACGCGATCAAACTTGATGAATTTCAGCAGGTGAGCTACGAATTAGCCTTTGTTGTGGCTGAGCTAGCGGCGACGAGTGCATTGATTGCCCAAGTAGAAAAAGGCGATGAACTCGAGGCGCACGTAGCGCTCGCACAGTGGGCGACTACGCTTAATGCGGCGCAGACTAGGTTGCTGCCTATGGCTGATGAATGTGGGCTAAGGCGTGTTGAATTGAGCAACTCTTTTGCTGACCCCGCGCTGCTTTCTCTGCTCTCCGAATTCGGTTCGAGCAAGGCGCTCGCAGCACTTGGTGAAAAACTTTGTGCGCAAGAGCTGCGAAGATTGCCTTCTGTGCTCGACAGCGATAAGGAAATGATGCGCGTAACCTTCGAGCGTTTCGCCGACGAAATCGTCGCCCCAAGAGCGGAGGCGATACATCGGCAAGACCTCGACATTCCAGATGAAATATTGATACCCGCAGCAGAGCTTGGCTGCTTCGGCACCTGCATTCCCGAACGTTTCGGTGGGCTTCAGCCCAATGATAAGCCCGACAGTCTGAGCATGATAGTCGTGACCGAAGAGCTGTCGCGAGGCTCTCTCGGTGCCGCGGGCAGTCTTATTACGCGTCCGGAAATAGCAGCGCGGGCGCTGCTTGCTGGAGGTACTTCGGCGCAGCAGGAAAAATGGTTACCTAGGCTCGCCGCTGGGGAAACACTCTGCGCGATTTCGATCACGGAGCCGAACACGGGTTCCGATGTCGCGTCGGTGGCGCTGCGGGCGACCCGCACCGACGGCGGCTGGAAGCTCAATGGCGCAAAAACGTGGTGTACTTTCGCAGGACGTTCCGAACTGCTTGTCGTTTTAGCGCGAACAGAGGCTGATAAAACTCTAGGCTACCGCGGTCTCAGCCTTTTTCTCGTAGAAAAGCCAGCGTGCGCAGGGCACGAATTTACGGTGGCGCAGGAGACGGGCGGCGCGCTAAGCGGACGTGCCATCGCGACGTTAGGCTACCGCGGTATGCACTCGTTCGAGCTTTCGTTCGATGAGTTTCTTGTCCCTGAATCAGCGCTTTTAGGCGGAGACGCAGGCCTAGGTCGCGGCTTTTACTATACGATGGCTGGCTTCGCCGGCGGTCGCATTCAAACTGCCGCACGCGCGACCGGCGTGATGCAGGCGGCGCTAGAAAAAGCCATGAGTTACGCGCGTGAGCGCAGCACCTTCGGGACACCGCTTGCAAGTTACCAGCTGACGCAAATCAAGATCGCAAAAATGTTTGCGACAATTTCAGCGTCGCGGCAGTTCTCTTATGAGGTCGCCGCGCTCATGGACGAGGGCGCAGGTCAGATGGAGGCGAGTTTGGTCAAGCTGTTTAGCTGCCGCGCTGCCGAAACCGTAACGCGCGAAGCCATGCAGATACATGGTGGCATGGGCTATGCGGAAGAAATGGCGGTTAGTCGCTACTTTGTAGACGCGCGCGTGCTATCAATTTTTGAGGGTGCCGAAGAGGTGCTCGCGCTAAAAGTGATCGCGCGCGAGTTAATTGAGAAGGCAGGCGTTGTTTGAAAATAACGTCGCCTGTCGGGCAGTTTCTGCGGCATTAGTTCGGAACCCATTTTAATGCAAAATCTACTCAAAGGACTTCGCATCGTCGAAGGGAGTGCGTTTATTGCCGCGCCGTCTGGCGGAATGACGCTTGCCCAGTTGGGCGCGGATGTTATTCGCTTTGATCAAATAGGTGGCGGCATCGACTACCGGCGCTGGCCGATTACAGGCGAAGGCAAAAGCCTCTACTGGCATAGTTTAAACAAAGGTAAACGGTCTATCGCTGTGGATTTTCGCAAGCCCGAAGGTCGTGAACTTTTATCGCGACTCATCTGCGCCCCCGGCGACGACGCAGGCCTTTTTCTCACGAACTTTCCCGCACGCGGCTGGTTGAGTTACGACGCCTTAAGACAGCAGCGCGAAGACCTCATCTACCTCAATCTAATCGGTGATCGACACGGTGGCAGCGCGCTCGACTATACAGTCAATGCGCGCGTTGGCGTGCCCTACCTTAATGGCGATGGCGTTACGCCACTCAACAGCGCACTGCCGGCTTGGGATGTGATTGCAGGGCAACAGATCGCACTTGGGCTTTTGGCTGCAGAGCGCCACCGAAGCCGCACCGGTGACGGGCAGTTCATTAAACTAGCGCTGGCCGATGTTGCGCTCGCCACGATGGGACACCTCGGCTATTTGGCTGAGGCGCAAATTAATGAGCAGCAAAGACCGCCTGTGGGCAATCATATTTTTGGCACTTTTGGCCACGACTTCGTGTGCGCGGATGGCGAGCGCGTCATGATTGTTGGCGTTAGTCCAAACCAGTGGCAAGCAATCGTCACAGTGACCGATTGCGCAGACAGCGTCGCGGCACTTGCCTTCGAGCTTTGCCTAAATCTCGACAAAGAAGGCGACCGCTTCGCTGCACGAGAAAGATTGCACACATTGTTTGCGCCGTGGTTCGCCGCGCGCAGCAGCGCGCAGGTGCATGAGGCTCTCGACGCTGCGGGCGTCTGCTGGGGTCCCTATCAAACCCTCACACAGTTGGTTGCGAACGATGTCGAGTGTTCGCTCGAGAATCCACTTTTCTCGTCGATAGACCAGCCTGGTATAGGCAGTGTGTTAACGCCGTCACAGCCCTTAAACTTTGGCGCAATAGACGCCACCGAACCGAAGCCTGCACCGCGCTTAGGCGAGCATACCGACGAAATACTGAGTGACTTACTGGGCATGAGTTCGGGGGAGATCGCCGCATTGCACGATGCTAGAATAGTGGCAATAGACGACTAGATAAGACGAGAAAAGAGTGAGAGAAATGTCGACAAACGAAGTAAACGAGCATGTATTAGCAGCAGGCAATAAAAGCGGTCAGGTATTTACTCTGCTCACCGAGGCGGCGGCGCGCTGGCCAGAGCGTCCCGCGGTCACCTATCAGGGTGTCACCCAGACATGGCATGAAACGCTGCTACGCTGCCGTGCCCAAGCGAGTGTGTTTGCGCAAGCGGGTATCGAGCGCGGTGATCGAGTCGCCTATCTTGGGTTTAATTCGAATGTTTGCTTCGAGGGCTATTTCGCACCGCCTGCGATTGGCGCGGTTTTTGTCCCGCTTAATTTCCGTCTCGCTATTGGCGAGCTCATCGAATGTCTTGATGATTGCACCCCACGACTGTTGATCTGCGAGCCGACTTTTTACAGTCAAGCACTCGCCTTGCTCGAAGCCTGTGCTAGCGTGAGCTGTGTGTTTGTGACCGGCAGCGCGCTCGACTTCGACAACGCGAAGCGACACGGCGTTGAGATAAACGGGGTTATCCAAAGCCTGCCCGATGAGATGCGTTCTCTCGAGGCAAGTATTGCCGAGATAATTGCAGACGCAAGTTTTGCTGATATGCAACCAAGCTCGTTCGAAGAGACCTTAATTCTCTTTTACACAGGTGGTACCACCGGACGCTCGAAAGGAGTGATGCTCAGTAACAAGAACTTCCTGTGCAATACCTCAGGTTCGGTTCCGCTATATAAAATGCAAGACGGCTGGTGTTTTCTTATCGTCGGCCCGCTGTTTCATATCGCAGCAGGTGCGCGCATTTTTAGCTGCGCGGTGCTTGGCGGTCACGCAATAATCTTGCCGAAGTTCGATGTGCCAGAGGTGTTAGAAAGCATCGCTAACTACCGTATTAATTCGGCAACCCTCGTGCCGACGATGTTTCAGATGCTGATCGATAACCCACTCTTTGCCACCGCTGATTTGTCTTCGATGCAGATGGTTGCCTCTGGCGCCGCACCGATGCCTATGGCCTTACAGCATCGGGTGATAAAGGCGTTTGCGGGCATCAATCTTTATCAAACCTATGGCATGACCGAGGCGGCGCCCATCGTCACAAGTCTCGATTCGCAGTATCACGTCGTCAGCGGCCCGGGTTCTGAGAAACTCGGCTCAGTAGGTAGGCCAGCGCCGCATGTGCAGCTTCGCATTATTGACGAGCAGGGCGCCGATCTCCCTAAGGGAGAAACGGGTGAGGTGCTCGCGCGCGGTGACAACATTATGACCGGATATTGGAATCTTCCCGAGCAAACCGCGGTCGCCTTAAAAGACGGCTGGTATCACACCGGCGATGCCGGCTATATCGACGCCGATGGGTTTTTGTTTTTAGAAGGTCGTGTGAAAGACATGATCGTAAGCGGCGGCGAGAATATTTACCCAATAGAGATCGAAAACGTGCTGTCGAGTCATCCTGCGGTTCATCAGTGCGCGGTGATCGGCGTGCCACATGAAACTTGGGGTGAGGCGGTACACGCCGTTATTCTACTCGACGACGCAGTCAGCGAGGCGCCGACTGAGCGCGAGTTGATTACGTATTGCCGAGAAAGAATCGCCACCTACAAATGCCCGGTAAGCGTGAGTTTTCGCAGCGAACCCATGCCTCTCTCACCGATTAATAAGATCCTCAAGACCGAGCTTCGCAAGCCTTTTTGGGAAGGCAGGTCGAGCGCACTCGTTTAGTCTTCAGGCAGCAGCATGAAGGACTATGGAGGGCATGAAGGAAAAAGCCAGTTAAGTTGCCCAGCCGCCCGCAAGAGGGATTAGCTGCCCAACCATGTG
>OJFS01000511.1_pt1 | contig 14597 bp, 13 predicted proteins | sample 1594231 | NCBI WGS metagenome assembly OJFS01 (sample SAMN05416847, study PRJEB24817) | seawater metagenome | isolation source: Sea water | place: Canada:Atlantic | collected 2013-07
GAGATAGGAGTCCGTCTCGTGGGCTCGGAGATGTGTATAAGAGACAGCACCAATACTGATCTTAGACGACTGTTTCTCCGCAGTAGACACAGAGACCGAGGACCACATTCTTAGCGAACTGAAACGACTGCGAAAAGAGCAAACTACGCTGCTAGTTTCCCACCGCGTGAGTACCGCCAGACATGCGGACAGAATCATCATTATCGATCAAGGCGCAATACTCGAGACGGGTAGCCACGAACAACTTATTGCACAACAAGGTTACTACGCAGAACTAGAACGCGTTCAGCGAGAGGGTGCCGAAGAGGACGACCTCGAAAGACTAAGGTTGAATATGCAATGAGCACTGAAAATACAAACGCAAAACAGCCTGAGCAGCCCAAGCCACCTAAAAAACCAACGCCGGACCAACGTAACTACGCCATGTTCGATGCAGATATTAGCGGCGCGGTACTGAATATGAGTCTGCTGAGGCGGCTACTGCACTGGCTCAAACCCTACCGTGGCGCACTACTCCTCAGCACTGCACTCGTATTGTTGGCGTCCACACTCCAAGTGCTGCTACCCATTCTTATATCTCTCGTGGTGATTGACCATATTATTCAGGGCGACAGTTCATCTGACACGCCAGATTTTGGACTCATAGAACTCAATACCTGGGTAGCAAGCAGTCTCGATTTACCGCCACTCATTGCGGCTTGCGCCCTGTATGCAACAATACAAATAATCTGGGCATTCGTTGGTCATGCCCACCGCATGACACTCATCGGTTCAGTAATAAATGGGCTGCGCGATTTACGCTTGGACTTATTTCGTCACTTGGAAACAAGACCCTCCTCTTTCTACGACCGGGTTGCCGTAGGTCGGGTTATGACACGGGTAACTAACGATGTAGAAGCCCTTTATGAACTCCTTAGGGGCTTGGGCACACTAATCGGCGAATTTGTACCCTTCTTCGTTGCTCTTGCCGTGATGTTGGCAATAGACACACCTTTAACGCTAATGTTATTGCTCGCTCTGCCCCTATTGGCACTGGTGACTTACTACTTTCGTCGTTCCACACGATTTTTGTTTCGCCAGGTCCGGCAAACGCTGTCCACACTGAATCAGACACTGCAAGAAAATTTGGCAGGGCTACAGGTGGTACAAATCTCCGACCGCCAAGAGTTCAACTTAAAACGCTATACCGACGTCAACGAAGACAACCGTGCTTTTGAGCACAAATTGGCTAGAGTAGAAACCTTATATGGGGCATTCAATGAAAGCCTAGCCCACATCGCCATAGGCCTTATTCTTTACTATGGCGCCAGCCAGGTCATGACTATGACCATGAGTATTGGTGAAGTGGTTTTATTCACTCAGTTTGTTGGCATGCTGTTTCATCCTGTAGTAGTTCTAGGCGAACAAACAAATATACTATTCCGCGCCATGGCCAGCGGAGAACGGATTTTCCAAGCCCTCGACTGGGATGAAAAAATTCACGAGCCTGAAAACCCCGTAACCTTGCCTAGCAGGCTGAATGGCAAAGTAGAATTTAGCAATGTCACCTTCGCCTACGACCCCGCTATGCCCATCCTTAAAGACGTATCATTCACCATTGCCGCAGGCGAAAAATTAGCCATTGTAGGACCTACTGGATCCGGCAAGAGTACCCTCATCCGCTTGTTGGGTCGGTTTTACGACTTCGCCGATGAGCAAATTTTCCTCGATGGCATTGATCTAAATCAAATTCATACACGAGACCTGAGAAAACGTGTGGGCGTGGTACTACAAGATTTTCATATTTTTTCCGGCTCAATTTACGACAACATCGCTTTAGGCAATCCTAATGTTACCAGGGCCAGAGCAATAGAAGCGGCGAAAACCGTTAACGCGGATGACTTTATCAGCGCGCTACCTGAGGGCTACGATTCTGCCCTAACGGAGCGAGGCCAAAACCTGTCCCAAGGACAAAGACAATTGCTGGCCTTCGCTCGAGTACTTGCCGCCGACCCTGAGATATTAGTACTGGATGAGGCAACAGCTAACATAGACACCGAAACTGAACTACTCATCCAAGATGCATTGGAGCGTCTGACACAGGGACGAACCTCTATTATTATTGCTCACCGCCTGCAAACCATTCAAGAAGCAGACCGGGTATTGGTATTGGACCAGGGGCAAGTTGCCGAGATTGGCAACCACGAAGAGCTATTGGCGGCTGAAGGTCTGTATGCAACCCTGCATGCTTTACAATTTCAAAGCGAAGAGCGCGCTGAGGAATCTCAGTAAGAATTAATTTCGAAAAAATTCAACGATGATAAAACCTACTTACACATTCATTCGGAAAGAAACTTGAGCAAAATCAAAAGCGGCGACAAGTTCGAAACTGCCCAGGGCTTTAGCGCCATAAAAAATGGCATGAAGAGCGGTAAGAACAAAAACAATGAAGTGCTGGACACTGAACGCAAACCACCTTGGCTGAGAGTCGGCATTGGCGGTGGCAAGCGGTATCAAGAAGTACGTGCAACCGTTAACACCCATAAGCTCGCAACCGTATGCGAAGAATCCCATTGTCCAAACATTGGCGAATGCTGGAACCATGGCACCGCCACCATCATGCTAATGGGCGCAACGTGTACCCGCGCCTGCCGTTTTTGCGCAGTAGATACAGGCAACCCCGGCGGCTGGCTAGACTTGGAAGAACCTGCAAACGCAGCTAAGTCTGTACAACTCATGGGCCTTGGTTATGTGGTTTTAACCTCGGTTGACCGCGATGACTTAGATGATGGCGGCGCGCAACATTACGCCAACTGCATTCAAGCAATTAAAAAAGCCAATCCCAATACAGCCGTTGAAGCCCTTACCCCAGATTTTTCTGGGAACGAGAAAGACGTTGCAGTGGTGGCCAATTCTGGCCTGGAAGTATTCGCGCAAAACTTAGAAACCGTCGAGCGCCTAACCCATGTGGTTCGAGATCCAAGAGCCGGTTACCAACAGACATTAGACGTATTAGCTTACGCCAAAGAAGCGAACCCCAAGGTGCTGACTAAATCTAGCCTTATGCTGGGCATTGGTGAAACCGACGAGGAAATAGAGGCTGCGCTGCAGGATTTGTACAAACACAATGTAGACATCGTTACCCTTGGGCAGTACATGCGCCCGACCAAGAATCACTTGCCCGTTGACCGCTGGGTAACTCCAGAACAATTCGAACAGTTGCGCGAATATGGACTGGGACTTGGTTTTATGGAAGTGGCTTCAGGTCCACTAGTGCGATCAAGTTACAGAGCAGACAAAGTCTTTGCGAAGAATAATCTCGGTCTCAGCAATAAAGACATGATATCTGTCGTACAACTCTAAGTTGTGCAGCTTTAAACAGGCAGATCTAAAGTACAGCTTTTAAAAATTACACTGACGGTGGCCCACACCGCATCAATCAAGGAACTTTGATGACTGATCTAGAAAACGCAGGCTTTTCTAACACTGATACCAACGCAAGCCAGTTGCGCCTACTCGCAACCACTGACTTCGAGGCCTTTGCGAAAACACTCAGCGACGAAGATGGCGAATGGCTTAAGCGCCAAAATTTTTCCTGTTCACCAGGCCAATTCGCTTGGCTGCAAAATGGTCAAGTCATTGTAGGCTGGGATGGCATCGATGATTTAAATACTTTGGGCCATCTGCCAATGGCGCTGCCAGAGGGACTTTACAAAATCGACAGTTCAGTGGCCGATTTACAACTTATTGGTTGGGGTATGGGCTGCTATCAATTTCAAAGGTACAGCAAAGCTTCGCGCAAACCTGCAGCCCTGTACGTGAATGACGTAGAAAAACGACAGCGCGTAGTGAATTCAGTATTGGCAACGTTCTTTACTAGAGATTTAATCAATACCCCCGCCCAAGATATGGCACCTTCTCATCTACAAGCAGAGGCCGAGGCATTGGCTGACCAGTTTGGCGCGTCGATAAATGCCACCGTTGGCGATGCATTACTGGACATGGAATGCGGCGCAATTCATGCAGTAGGCAGAGCGGCAGAAGACGAACCTCGCCTGTTAGACGTCACTTGGGGTGATCCCTCTCACCCTAAAGTCACCATTGTGGGTAAAGGTGTCACCTTCGACAGCGGCGGTCTCAACATGAAACCTTCCGGCGGCATGCGCTTAATGAAGAAAGACATGGGCGGCGCAGCCATAGCAATGGGCCTAGGCTACCTTGTAATGGCACAACAACTGCCCATCCGCCTGCGCTTATTAGTGCCTGCCGCAGAAAACAGCGTAGCGGGAAACGCCTTTAGGCCCGGCGATGTATTGCACACCCATAAGGGGCTCACTGTTGAAATTGATAACACCGACGCCGAAGGCAGATTACTTTTGTGCGACGCGCTCTCTATTGCCAGCGAAGAAAAGCCTGAACTTATTGTCGACTATGCAACCTTAACCGGCTCGGCTCGGTCTGCGGTAGGCGCAGAAATAGGTGCGATGTTTTGTAACGAGGACACAGTTGCCGAAGGCATTGCCGCCAGCGGTGTGGCACAAGATGACCCCGTCTGGCGCATGCCCTTGCACGAAGGCTACGACTACATGCTGAAGAGTAAGGTAGCGGACTTGGTCAACTCCGCAGCTACACCTTACGCCGGTGCAGTCAGCGCGGCGCTTTTTTTACAACGATTCGTTGACGACACACCTTGGGTACACTTCGACATAATGGCATTTAACACGCGCAACCGACCTGCACGGCCTGAGGGCGGCGAAGCAATGGCCTTGCGCAGCGTCTATGAATACCTGGAAAAACGCTATGGATAAGCTTAAATCCCTCGAGGGTAGCTCCAAAGGTACCCAAACCGCACTCACCGACTTCTTGGACAGTGTGCGCTTTAATGAAAGCGGGCTTATCGCGGCCATTGCCCAAGACAGTACAAGCCAGCAAGTGCTGATGCTGGCTTGGATGGATCGCCGCGCCATTGAAGAAACATTACGCGATGGCACCGTTACCTATTACTCAAGAAGCAGACAAGCCTATTGGAAGAAAGGCGAAACATCCGGCCATACCCAGCGTTTGGTCAATATGAGTTTTGACTGTGATGGCGACGCAGTACTGCTCTGCGTAGAACAAACCGGCAAAGCCTGTCACACCTATAGAGAAAATTGCTTCTACCTAGAAGTACAAGGCAACAATGTGGTTGTCACCGCAGATCCGGGTTAGCTGAGCACGCCCAAGCCGATAGATCTCAAACGGTTACTGTTGCGAGTTATAAAGCACTAACCCGCTGAACCGCTAGCTATAACCATTAATGCTTCTTTCGGCGCCTGGAAGAATTTTCAACACAAAGGCGCCCTCGCCCCACTTCTCATGTATCTCTGGAATCACCTTCTGCACCAGTGTCATGGCCTGAACATATTCGCCGTGCAGTATGGTGCTCACTCGGTTGGTGGTCACCGCCACCTCACTTTGCGCGTTTAGACGCGCCAACAAATCATCTACCGCTGCAATGTAATCGTTGTGTAGCGGGTAAAGGGTGATTTCTATAACTACCTGCATGGGTGATCTAAACGCCTCAATGGATAAGATTTAATTTCGACAAGGCCAAGGGCTAATGATCATACCCGCCCGGCCCCCTCAATAAAGAGCAGGCTAGCACAGCACAATTGGCGCCCTTTTTTGGACAAACACACCGCCCATCAATTTGGACTTGAAAAAGTTCACATTCTCTCCTAGCCTGCGTTAATGAACTTTTTAACTCAAGCTATCACGTATCTGCTGATTGTGAATCTGGCCCTACCGGGCGCAGGCTGCCAATGTTTGAGTGATAAAAACGCAGCAATGAATCATAGCTCAGACCATGTGAGCATGCATGAACCGACTCAGGCCGAACATACAACAAGCCACCACGCCCAAGCTAAGGATAAAGCTAAAGTTCAAGTTCAAGTTCAAGTTCAGGAACATAGCCAAGCCCTCGACCCCGCTCAAACTCACACCTGCTTACAAGAAAACTGCGCAAAAGACACCACCGCTTTGAGCGAGGTTGTAGCCCCAAGTCACAATGCATTATTCATTGCTTGGCATGAAGGTGATCAAACTGAAGGCGAATACACTGCTCATATTATCGCCCTAGCCTCTTTTGATATTGCCAGGGCACCACCGGATAACCCGTCAAACACACCCTTTGAATCTCCTCTCTCCCGCTTTGATCGCCTGATCATCTAGCGCTGCGCCTGCGCCAACTGCTCTATGTGGGTAGTGGCAATCTCAATTCTGTAGCCCCTTTTTGTACCTACAAAATGGCTGCATACGCCAAAAGCACCTCCAAAAAGGGACGTGTTTTATCGAATTGACAAAGGTTTAGATGTGAAGAAAAAAAGTATCAGAACAAACTCATTGCCTTGGGTTAGAGCCATGCTAGTTATCGCTGCGACAAGCAGCATTCTAGGTTGCGCGAGCTTTGCTACAAACAACGCAAAAAACAGCTCAAAAGGCAGTACAACAAACAGCGCAATAGCGATAACACCCGCAGCAGCATTAGCTCACCGCGTACTTATCGAAGATGAAACCCCTTTGAGCGCTGATAAAGCCGTTCAGATAGCGCTCATAAATAACCAAAACCTAGCGGCAGTTTACGCAGAACTTGGCTTTGCTAAAGCCGAGGTATTTGCCGGAGCGCGGATAAGAAATCCGCTTCTGTCTTTTAGCCAACTGGATTCCAACGCAGGCATTGATCAGATCGTTTGGGGCATCAGCACATCTCTAACAGACCTCATCACGCTGAGGTCGAGAAAAAAGCTCGCCGCAACCCAGGCGCTGGCCATTGAGCAAAAAGTCCAAGCGTATGCAATGGCGACCCAAGCCCAAACCTACCAGCATTACTATCAATACTTAGCCAGCAAGCAACGGCTGCAAGTATTTGAAGAAATCAGCGCCATTAGCGACCTGATTTTAGAGACCACCCAACGCTACAGCGATGCGGGTAACGTTACCGCTTTGGAATTGGCAGAGGCAAAAATACAGGCCAGTGAAGCCAAACTAGCGTTACTCAATGCAGGAGCCGCAGTACTTGTGGCTAGAACAAAAATGTCAGAGGTCCTAGGCGTTCGCGCCAGCCAAAACTGGCAAATAGCAAAACAACTGCCCATACCCAACAAGGCAAGTCTTTACCCAACAGACGGCGAACTCGGAAAAATTCCTGCAAGAGACACTTTACTCCGCCAAGCACTAGAACAAAGATTAGACCTTCAAGCTGCGCAAACGAAAATTGCAGCGCTTAAATTACAGCTGAAAAGCCATAGCTTAGAAAACAAAGTGGGCGATATCGAACTAGGCGCTGAACGCGAGCGAGAGGCCGATGGCGAACGCTTAACCGGCCCTAATGTTGAGTGGGAAGTACCCCTATTTTCTCAAGGCCAAGAGGATCAGCTGAAAATTAATGCTGAGTTAGAGATTGCTCAGGCGCAACTTAGGCAGCTAGCGCTAGAGCTAGACAACGCTGTGGCAATGGCCTTAGCGGGCAGAGAAAACTCCGCCAACAAAATCATACAGTATCAAAACCATCTGTTACCCGCGCAAGCAAATGCGGTGGCGCGCACCCAAGAAGAACAATTCTTTATGTTAATCGGCGTATTTGAAGTATTGCAAAGCAAAAAGCAGCAATACCAATCACTCTTAGGTTATGTAGACGCAGTGGAAGAATACTGGCTAGCCAACACCGCTCTGGCAAAGGCAGTAGGCGTATCTCCGAATATCTTCATAGACGAGTCTAATAATGGATCACGAGGCCTAGAGGACTACCTACAACCAGACCCAGGTACTGGCTCGCCTAAGAAAAGCCACAAACACCAACATCACGATATGCACAAACCCCAAACTGGGCCAGCAACGCCTACACATGCCAACCATAACCAAGCGCCTGATAACCACGCTTCCCACAAAAACCACACACAATCAGCGAGTGCAAAACCATGACATCTAGAAGAAACTTTTTAGGCTTTAGCGGTATGAGTGCAGTGCTTTCAACCGTGGCTGCCACTTCAGCACAAGCTAAATCTACCGTCACCCCAGACACAAATATGTCGAATAAGTCAAATAAGGAACTGGGCTACAACCCTGTGCGCACGCCAAACGGCTGGACGCTGCCCTATACAGAGAAAGATGGGGTAAAAGAATTTCACCTCATCGCAGAAGAAATTGAGCACGAATTTGCACCGGGCAGCACAGCAAAATGCTGGGGCTATAACGGCACAACACCTGGCCCCACCATCGAGGCAGTGGAAGGCGATCGCGTGCGAATTCTCGTCACCAACAGCCTTAAAGAGCACACCACAGTGCACTGGCACGGTCTCATCCTGCCCAGCGGCATGGACGGCGTGGGCGGACTCTCCCAACCGCAAATTGCACCGGGTGAAACCTTTGCGTATGAATTCGAGCTAAAACAAAACGGTACCCACATGTACCACCCTCATGCAGACGAAATGACACAAATGGCGCTAGGCATGATGGGTATGTTTATTATCCACCCCAAAGAACCAGAACCCATAGACCGCGACTATTGTTTGCTGACTCACAACTGGGCTATGCATCCAGGCACCTCTCGCCCAGACCCCTCAGTCATGGTGGACTTCGACCTCTGGTCTTTTAACAGCAAAGTGTTCCCGGCCATAGAATCCATAGTCGCCCGCACCGGCGAACGAGTGCGCATTCGCATTGGTAATTTATCCATGTGGAACCACCCGATCCACCTGCACGGCACATCGTTCAACGTCACCGGTTCCGACGGCGGTCGTTGGCCGAAATCAGCTTGGCGCAGCGAAAGCACGGAAATAGTCGGTGTAGGTCAAACCAGAGATATAGAGTTTGTCGCCACGCCCGGAGATTGGGCATTTCACTGCCATATGTCTCACCACACCATGAACGCCATGGGCCACGACATACCCAATCCAACCGGCGTAAATATGCGCGGAGTAGAAGAAAAAATTCGTGACCACCTACCAGGCTTTATGGCTATGGGAGAAAACGGTATGGCGGAACACCAACAACATATCGACGCAGGCCATCACCCCGGCCCAGCAAATACATTGCCAATGATGACCGGCAGTGGTCCATACGGGCCTATCGAGATGGGCGGCATGTTCACTACCGTTAAGGTGCGCGATGATATTGCGCCGAATGATTTCAGTGATCCCGGTTGGTATAACCCACCAGCTAATACCATAGCCAAAAGAATCAGTAGAAATCCTAACTATGGCAATCCACCGCGTAAGCCGTCTTAGCACATAAAAAAACTACTCCTGATCTATTCGCTTCACCAACGAAGGCTTAGATCAGGAGAAAAGCCGCGTCACTCGCACCCTGCGCTCCAAAAGGGCTAAACCGCATGTAGCAATTCTTTCCGCCACGCGCCGACAATGATTCAACATAATCAGCTGGAACAGCAAACTTTGAATAATCAGTCAGCGACGAGATGAAGGTAGAAGTGAAGGTGAAGGCACGGTAGAGAAACAAGCGGCGTAATCCAATGAGCTTAACGAACGCTAAAAACTTCAGTTATCTTTATTCCCGATGCGCTAGGAAAAGACCAAAACCAGCACTGGTCAGAAGGCACGAACAACCTCTGTTAAATAGTTGGCGCTTTTCTGAGTTAGCAAACCAATTCCGCAAATAGACACCAAAGCAGGCGTAAATTGCAATGGCGAGCCATTCAAGTGCCAAGAACAACGCCCCCAACACAACGAACTGCGAACCGACTTGTTCATCTGGATTGATGAACTGCGGCAAGAACGCAGTAAAAATAAGAATAGCTTTGGGGTTACCCGCCGCCAGTAAAAACTCTTGTTTGGCTAATTCGATAACCGACATTTCCGGCACGTCGCTCAAAGCTTCCTCAGAAGGTATGGCATTCCAGAGTTGGTAAGTCAGCCAAAACAAGTAACAGGCCCCTAGCACTTTAACCGCAAGGAAAATTTGTTCGCAGGCATATAGAATGATGGCGAGACCCGCAGCTGCGAGAGTGATCATGATGGCAAATGCTGCAAGCCTACCAAGGCCGGCTACGCAAGCGGTTCTAAGCCCAAAACGTTTGGCATTACTCATGGCCAATAAGTTATTTGGACCAGGTGACAAGTTAAGTGCAAAACAGGCTTAAACAAAAAGAATAAGTGTTATTAATTCCACCTTACAACCTCAAAGAAACTAACAATCTGAATAAGAAAAGAAAGGCCTTCAAATAGCCTTCGAGACACCCGGGTGTAGATATCGCCATGTTTTAGCAGGAATACTTATCTGCTGATACGCACTGTCCGACCAAAGGGACTGGCGGCGGCACATTCGGTAATTCTATAGAGGGTGGGAATACGCGCGTCCGAGGCGCTGCCGCAACCGCACCATTGAAAACTAGCTATAAATAAGGGCGCGCCCCTTGGCTACTTTTCGCCACCCCGCTGACCTATACTGCTCGGATATATTGTTGTTCTTGGGCCTTCCACCGCGAGGGCCTCACAATGGACGCATAGCCGTTGCTGGCGCGCTTGGTAAAACTTTAAAACCATTTTAAAACCATAACGCCGCGCAACGCTTTCTATCGTTAAGTAAGAGATTCAGGTCGACCATGTCAGATATTTATTTTCACAACACGCTCAGTGGCAAAAAGGAAAAGTTCGTGCCTGCGGATCCCTCCAACGTCAGTGTCTATGTCTGCGGACCCACGGTTTACAGTTACGTGCATATTGGCAACGGCAGACCTGCGGTTGTCTTTGACGTGCTGGTGAAACTGCTGAGAAGCCAATACGCCAAAGTCAGCTATGTCAGCAACATCACGGACATCGACGATAAAATTAATACCGCCGCCTTAGCGAACAACGAATCTATTGTTGATCTGGCGGAGCGTTTTTCCGCAGCTTACCAAGAGGACATGGTAACCCTTGGTGTGACACCCCCAGATTTGGTACCTAAGGCCACTCACCATATCGTTGAAATCGTTGCAATGATTGAAACCCTAATCTCTTTAGATAACGCCTACGCCAGCGACGGCCACGTGTTGTTTCACGTGCCTTCAGACCCTCATTACGGCAGCCTTGCAAAGCGCACCTTAGAGGACATGATCGACGGCGCTCGGGTAGACATTGCCAGTTACAAGAAAGATCCAAAGGACTTTGTCTTATGGAAGCCTTCTACCCCGGAGCAACCCGGTTGGGATAGCCCATGGGGACGTGGTCGCCCGGGCTGGCACATAGAGTGTTCAGCCATGATCAAAAAGCATTTAGGCGACACCATTGATATTCACGGCGGCGGCGCAGACCTGACTTTTCCGCACCATGAAAACGAAGCAGCCCAAAGCCGCTGCGCTAACCAAACCGCAGAATATGTCCGCTACTGGCTACACAATGGCATGCTTACCTTGGGCAGCGAAAAAATGTCTAAGTCCGTGGGCAATGTTCTAACCATTCGCAGCCTTGCAGAGAGTCACTCCGGCGAAATTTTGCGCTACGCCCTGCTCTCTGGGCAATACAGGTCTTCCCTGTCTTGGTCAGATGATCTATTAGTTCAAGCGAAATCGAGCTTAGACAGCCTTTATCAAACCCTTCGAGATGTTGGCAGCAATAACCAAACAAGTGATGATTTTGCAGGTCTTGAGGGCAGCGAATACCCACAAGGTGTCGTTGCGGCTTTATCAGATGATATGAACACACCTAAAGCTCTGGCCTCTATGCACGAGATTTCTGGCCAGTTAAGACGCGCTGCGACTGATGGGGAAAAACAAATCCACAGACAAGCACTGCTGGCCGGCGGCTGGTTGCTAGGCATATTGACCCGTGATCCCGAGGCCTACTTTACTGGCGCAGATCTGGCTAACGATTCATCTGGAATAGATGCAGCCGCTATTGAAGGCTTAATCGAAGATCGCAAAAATGCTCGTAAGGAAGGCAACTTCCAACGTGCAGATGAAATCCGCGATGAGTTATTAGCCAAAGGCATAGAGCTTGAGGATTCTCGAGAAGGCACGCGCTGGCGTAAACTGTAGTGTATAGCGTTGCGGTAATAGGTCAGTCGCCGACTGCGCACATTGCAGCACTGGCCTGTAGGGTGGCGGGCTTTACTGAAACCAAACAATTTGCAGTGCTTAACGAATCTAGTGCTGACGAAAATGCCGTGCACTGCCTTCCTGCCAGCGCCAGCAGAATTATCAACGCACTGTCCCCGTCAAATATAGAAAGCATTGGTCTATGCCCTGACCGGGAACAAGTTAGGTTGGGCCGCTCAGCTTATTTACTTTCCGAACTGCCGCTAGGCAATTTCTATCTAGAGCGCTATGGCGCGCCACTGGTCAACTGCACGCGCAAGGAGCTAATTGAATTGCTCGCCCAACACGAAGCCTTCGACCCTAGTCCGGCAAAAAAATCTTTGCAAGAAATTGAAGCCGACTACGAGCTAGCAATATTGTGCGATGCAACCCAGGTAGAAAAACCGGTTCAAGAGGACAGCGTTGGCGGGTTCGACATATACACTGCAAACGTTGCAGAAGAACATTTACTGCGCAACGCCAATGTCACATGGATGGGTAAAGGCCAGGTCATCTTACAAAGATCTAGCCAATCCCAGACCCATTATACTTTCATCACCCATAGCCAACTGCCATTTGAAGAGGCTCATTGGCACGGAAGTTTAGCGCCTGCTTTTGCCAATAAAAACTTCACGCAAACTTTTGACCCACAGCGCCACGCCATTGCGGAGCACTTTCAGGATGGGCGGCGCGCGTACATAGGCGACGCCTGTTATGCCCCGCAGCCCAACTTATTGGAGTCGCAGAACAGCGGCATGGAAGACGCTTGGGTGTTGTCGCGGATGATGGAGAACTACGAAGAAGATATTGGTGATGGGCTAAGAGAATACGAGCGCTTCCGGCGTCCGCGAGCCCTACGGGTTGCAAAAGCAAGTCAGCAACGGCTAACTTCGCTCACCCAAAAGTCAACAAACTCGCGTTTTTGGGGATATGTTGGCCAAGCGCTCTCCACACGTTTTTTACCTGAGATCGCCATGCAAAAACAAGATTGGTTTCACCAGCACAATGTCATCAAGGGCTTTCGTTAAAGGGCTTTCGTTAAAGGGCTTTCGTTAAAATACTCTTCAACCTCGGCTCAACTCTTTCAGCAACCGGCTTTTAGCACCAAAGGTCTTGCTCAAAAACTGCATCTGATCGCCCAAAATCCGCCCAGAATTAATCAACGCTAAATATTCAGACAAATTGGGCACATAAGGTAAGGCGAGCAACTCCAGAGAACAATCATCTAACAATCGATTACCTTTGAAGTGATTACAGCGACGGCACGCAGCCACGACATTATCCCAGTGGTCTGCGCCGCCCTTTGAAACAGGCAAAACATGGTCCCGTGTTAAATCAAAGTCGGCAAAGGGCTTGCCGCAGTACAGGCACATGTTGCCATCCCGCCGAAACAACGCAGGATTAGAAAGAGGCACCACTACTCCATCCCGAGACACCACCCTTCCATCACAGGCAATAATGCTATGAATGGTCATAGTGCTGGTTGTGCCGTCTAAGCGCGAATGACCGCCTCGAATAGACAACAACGGCTGACCCACCGTCCAACTGACGAGCTCCCGGGCATACAAACACACAGCATCTTGCCAACTGACCCACTCTACTGGCTGCCCAGCAATGTTGAGTCTTAAAATACGCGGAATCCGATCAAAATCAGATATTGTCGCCAGCATCTAACCTCCTTACGAGTTACCAAGTCCTTTTAGCTCACTTACGCTCATTTAAACTATAGAGAAAATAGGACAAATCTTCGTCTCTGGCAAACGCTATCCAACCGAATAGCCTGCCATTTCTTCCATTCAGCAGTTCATCCTTTACAGCCATCTGCAACATCGGCAGAGTGGCCGGATGAAAAATCAACTTTTACTTATTTCTCTGACCACGACATTGCTACTCGGTTGTTCTAGCACAGCCAGAAAAACAGAGGTTCCGCCCAACAAAGAAGCAAATAGCGAACCCAAAAGCTGGTTTTGCGAAGGCGCGTTGGAGAATGCTTCCGGAGATTGGGATTGCGCACAGCTAACTAAGCAAGAGGTTGCTCAACGCAAAGCCGAACACGAAAAGGAAAAGGAAAAGGAAAAGGAAAAAGAACCAGCAAATGTAGAATCTGCAAGCGGCCATCAGGTCGCCAAAACAAAAAGTACTACAGCCAGGCAATTTCTCGCAATTGACGCCAAGACCCCTTTATATATCTCGTTGGCCTATAAGCCCAAAACGCCTACCTTTTTACTCGCCCTACCAGAGACATTTTGGGCGATACAAATAATGGCATTGCCAAACCAAGATGACTTGAATGACTTTGTCGTAGACAAACAGCTTATTGGCGTAGCGGGCGCAAAAATAGCATCCAATGGGAAGCTATTTTATGTTTTGCTTTTAGGTGTGTATGAATCAAAGTCTATCGCTAAGGAAGCATGGGAAAGTAGGCCACAATCTATCCGAGGTCTAAAACCCTTTTACCGTTCGCTAAGCTCGCTACAAAAAGCCATCCGTGCTGTCGAAAACTTGTAATCAAACCTCACATCAACCTGTCTCTTATACACATCTGACGCTGCCGACGAATAGAGAGGTG
>OJFS01000520.1_pt1 | contig 14339 bp, 13 predicted proteins | sample 1594231 | NCBI WGS metagenome assembly OJFS01 (sample SAMN05416847, study PRJEB24817) | seawater metagenome | isolation source: Sea water | place: Canada:Atlantic | collected 2013-07
CTATTCGTCGGCAGCGTCAGATGTGTATAAGAGACAGGCTTCAAATTCCACATGGGTCATAGCGGCTTTAATGATCGCTGGCGCGGTATCATGGTTGATGTAGTCAAACAATAATTCCATGCCGTCGTGCAATTTTTCTGGGCGGATTGGAACAAATAATATTTTCGACTTATGCCTATCGGCAAGATAGTTTTGATCTTGTTTGAACTGTCCCGGAGATTTTGTGGCGCCTCGTCCGAATGATAAAAGCTGCTGATGAACTGTTTTGATCATAGATTGAGAGATGGGGTAGCCGTCATTCATTGCGATCTGTGCGGACTTTAAGGCGCGTTGATAAAGAATGGTTTCTATTACTTCTGCTCGAACGTTAGACGTATTGGCTGCGCCCCCCTCATGGTCCGCCTCGTATTTCAGGATTTCATCCATCGTACTTATCGTGCCTTCCATGCGTGACGAAATAACCGCCTCTTGGTTTCTCAGAGGGGCCAATAGTATCTCGCTATTATGCATATTCTTAAGCATCTGGTCGTAACGTGCGATTGCGTCGGTAGCGCTTATGAGGTCATCGACAAAATTGCCATAGTTAAGCCGGTTTGGTGGAAATTTGTCGTAGTGGTAATGCACCGCGCTTGCTAAATCTAGTTCCATAGCTGTCTTTAGACTCTCATTATTTGGAAGATATTCATGTCAAATGGATAGGCCATTATACTTTTCATGGTTTGAAGATCAAATATTGCAAAAAGTGAGAGTCAAATAGCTTTGACGTGTTTTTGTTGAGGTCTAGCGACTTTGACTCTCATTTATTGCTTGTTTTGAGAGTCTAAGCGTTTTGTTGGAAATCTAGTGAGGTCTATTGCAGCTTCTATGTAGGGTGATCAAGTGTAGGTGGGTAAGATATCCGCAGGTAGAGAAAGTGCTTTGTGCCTTTTTATCGGTTGTAAGAGGGTTGGGCTTAGATTGAAAGAAGGCTTAAAGCGTTTGCCGGCAGAGGTTGATGAACCTCGCCTGTCCAACCTTTTACTGAATCTAAGGGACTCTATTGCTACTCGTGCCAAGTTCAGCGAGGACTGGGTTAGGTGTTGTACCTAACCCAGTCGCAAGCGGGTTTAGTCTTTACCATACAACGTCACAACACACGCGCCACCAAGGCCTAGGTTGTGTTGTAGGCCGTGTTTAGCACCTTCTACTTGGCGAGCACCGGCGTCGCCGCGAAGTTGCCATACAAGCTCTGTACATTGCGCCAGACCGGTGGCACCCAATGGGTGTCCTTTAGACAGCAAGCCGCCTGATGGGTTGGTTACAACTCGGCCGCCGTAGGTGTTTTGGTCGTCGCAAATAAACTGCTCTGCGGTGCCTTCGCCAGTTAAGCCCAGTGCCTCATAAGTGAGTAGCTCGTTTGCGGTGAAGCAGTCGTGCAACTCACAAACCTGAACATCCTCTGGGCCAACGCCCGCTTCAGCGTAGACTTTCTCCGCTGCTGATTTAGCCATGTCGTAACCCACTAGTTTGCGCATGGAGTGATCTTCCAGCGTGCTTGGGAAGTCAGTGGTCATTGCTTGAGCTTTAATGCGGATGACGTTATTTAAACCATGCTTTGCAGCAAACTCGTCGCTGCAAATCACTGCGGCGGCGGCGCCACATGTAGGTGGGCAGCACTGGTAACGGGTTAATGGGCCATAGATGTGTGGGGACTCCATCACCTCTTCTAGGGTCAATTGGTTGCGGAATACCGCATATGGGTTATTTGCCGCGTGGCGTCGTGCTTTCACTGAAATCTTTGCAAAAGTAGACATCTCGGTGCCGTATTGGTCAGCATACTCGCGTCCTGCGCCACCAAAATACTGGGCTGCATCAGGTGCGCCGCGATCGGTGTCTTGCATAGACTTACGTTCTTTGAAAAAGCGCTTCATTGGGCTTGGGCGGTCGCTGAACACGGCGCCTAGTGCGCCGGGTACCATTTGCTCAAAGCCTAGTGCAAGCGCGCAGTCTACAACACCGGATTGCACGGCTTGGCGCGCTAAGAACAGTGCAGAAGAGCCTGTGGCACAGTTGTTGTTGACGTTGATGATGGGCACGCCGGAAAGACCTAGGCCATAAACTGCGGCTTGCCCTGCGGTGGAATCACCGTACACGTAGCCCACATAAACTTGGCCTACTTTAGAATAGTCGATGCCTGCATCTTCTATCGCTAGCCGTGCGGCAGCTTCGCCCATAACTGGATAATCGTCACTTGCACCTGGCTTGGTGAAAGGAATCATTCCTACGCCTGCAACATTAACGCCCATAACCCTTCTCTCTTATATGTGGATAATTGAAGCCAGATATTAAGCTACACCGCTACTTATCGCCAAGCCCCATTGGGCGTGAATTGCTCTGGACGAGTTGAGGCTAGTCGGTGCTAGTGGTAATTGGTTATCTTTTGGGTGGGTTAGCTATACCCTCTACACCGTGGAGCGGTGCTTTAGCGCGCTTGATCTGTGTGTTGGTGGCCATCAAATGGCAATATGAAAGGCTATCAGCAGTCTCAAACTGGCCCTATGTTTTAGTTATTCGGGTCATTTGTTAACGAATTGGAATTAAAAACATGCGGCCGATTTTTTTTGATTTAGATGGCACTTTGACCGACCCTAAAGAGGGCATTACTGGGTGTATTCAATATGCCATGGAGAAACTGGGCGAACCGGCCCCCAGCAAAGATGATTTAACTTGGTGTATTGGGCCATCGCTCATCCATAGCTTCGATATTTTGGTTGGCGCAGAGCGCTCAATACAGGCTGTAGAGTTTTATCGAGAACGCTTCAGCACGGTGGGTCTTTTTGAAAACATCCCGTATGCGGATATTGCGCATGTGCTTGGCACGTTGAAGAGTGCCAGACACCCGCTGTTCGTTGCTTCAAGTAAGCCCCTCGTCTTCGTTGATCGAATCCTCAAACATTTCGAGTTATTCGAATACTTCCAAGCCACCTTCGGCTCCAATTTAGACGGCACATTGGCTGACAAGTCTGAACTGTTGGCCCATGCGTTGAACACCACAGGGTTCGTAGGCTCGGATTGCTTAATGATTGGCGACCGCATGCACGATGCTCAAGGAGCCGCCAGTAATGGCATGGATTTCATTGGTGCACTTTATGGGTATGGCAATGTGGCAGAGTACCAGCAGCATGGTTTCAGCTGCTGGGTTGAAAGCCCAAGAGATTTATTGGAGATGATCGGTAGCTAATCTTGACCAGTGCTCGTGGGCAAGAGCTACTATTACTACAGCTAAAAGCGGTGAGGGTACCCCGCTGCTTTCAATTTTTTCTAGTTATTGACCTATTAGGGATTTGAAGCCTCGATGGTCGACAACATCTGAAATGAGTTTCTGCACAGCAGGTCCAAACGCATCCGCTACGTTTTTGCAAGCGCTGTAAGCTGAGTAACTAGTTCTGAAGGGGTAGTTAGTATTTACCGTGTAACCTTCTGATTTATTTGAGGACACCTTGAACTTTAGGTCCCAACTTGCAGGAGATAAAGAGCTAAATTTCATAGATTCCAATTGCCCGTTAATTAGAATACTTCCGTCTACATCATAGACTTGCGCTAAAAACAGCTCCGTCTGCATGGCTTCTCGAATGTACTCAGCAGTTGTTTTTCCTGGCGAAACATCAACCGGGCCATTTAGCCGGCAGGTAAGCTTACTAATACCCTGTCCCTCAGTGAAGTTGCCTAACTGGATCTTGGTATTGGAGTCTGCAATGACTTTCTGGAATTTTAAGACATTATTGGTGGAGGATGTGTAGGGCCTTGATGATGTTGTCTCACACCCGAACAAGAATGCGGCTGAACTGATTAAAAGCAAAGTGCTAACTTTTTTCATCATTTTATTTCCCGTATGTTTGTCGCTATAGCTAAAAGGCTTAACGTCCTCTGAGTTTTGCAGGCGCAAAAAAATCTTGCTTGCTTCACAGCACAAAAGAGATCAGTATCTTGATGGTCTTTTTTGCCTGCTCTTGTATAACTGCCTTATTCGAAGGTCCGCATATATAATGCGTCTTTGATTGTAGGCGGTTTAGAAAAAATACTTTGCCGAAAGGTTTGGAAGGTATATTTTTTGCTCTGAGCGGTGACTTTTCGTTTGCTTCGCACTACTGTTTAGGCTGCGGGCGCTTTTGTAGTGAGTAGCTGCTTATTTCTTGGCGTTTTTTTCAGCAATTTCTTCATGATTTTGAATAACTCGCACTATCACCACAGCTAAAAAGGCTTTAGCAAATTCTGGGTCTAGATCATGCTGCAATGCCAGTTCGGTTATGCGCTGATATTGCTTTGCTTCGCGATCAGTGTCTTTAGCCGGTAAATTGTTTGCAGCTTTGTATTCGCCAACCTGGTGGGTGATTTTAAATCGCTCTGCGAGTTTGGCGATGATCGCATTATCTATGTCGTCGATTTTTGTTCTTAGTTCGTCTAACGTTTCCACACTTCTTCCTTAGTCACTGACTAAACGCTATTTCCTCTAGAGTGATGTGACCTAGCGTATTTTGAGCCTTTTTATTGAGCTTTGTTATAGCGCTTTGTTATTGCGCTTGGTTGTAGATATACACCTGCACGTACATTGTTATCCGGGCCTGTTAGTTCGGCCTTCGAACAGGTGGCTTGGCCGAATGGCTTCGTACTCTGCCAACACAGGGGCGAACTCTTCTGGGGTGCTTGCATGAATGATAATGCCGTCTGCACCGGCGGTGAACTGATCTACCCATCTTTGTGCGCAGGTTTTTGCATTGCCGACGGCTGCTGGACGCCAACTTTCTGGTATGAGTTTTTCTATGCTTTCTAGCTCGCTAAGTGTGGCTACGCTGTCTATGGCACCCTTCATGCCAGCAACTACCGGCGCCTCTCTGAATTTACGTAAGATCTCAGTGTCCCAGTCGTTTACGCCTACTAACAACTCGCCGTAGCCTTTGATCTGTAAGTAGGTTGCTAGGCGAGCCACAATGAGTTTGAGGTAATGGGCGTCGCTGATATCACAGGCGGTTGCGAACACTGACCATAGTTTGCCGCCGCTTTTATGCGCCTGCGCTTCGCCTGCGCGAAAACTGGCAACGGCATTGCTGAGTGCTTGATCGCTCATAAATGTATGCAGGTGCGCGCCATCATAAATGCGCCCTGCATTTTCTAAACTTTTTGGGCCAAAGCCGACATATAAAACCGGTATGTCTTCATCTACATAGTGTGCCAGTTGCAGTGCGTGGTATTGGCCCAGTTCACTGTCGTGATTCATTACGGTTTCACCGCGCCAAAGTTGGCGCAATAATTTGATAAAGGCTTCTTCACGGGCGTAGGTTGGAAAATCTACATTCATCGCCTGCCAACGCAGTTTCACGCCTTTGGCTAAGCCTAAGCTGAACCGGCCCTGAGATAAGCTACTCAGAGTTGATCCCATTGAGGCGGTGATGACCGGATGGCGTGTGTTTAAGTTGGTGCCTGATGTGCTGATGAAAATTGAATCTGTAACGGCGGCCACGGCACCGCACACTGCGGCGATTTCTTTATAGTCCGCGCGCTCAGAAATCATTATGCCGCCAATGCCTAACGCTTCTGCATCTTTTGCTTGATTCAAAATGTCTCTTGGCGTGCGTGTGTGGCCCGGCAAGCCGTAAAAGGCCAGTTCAGGAAATTTTGATGTGTAGTTTGGATGCATGGATTTGCCGAATAAGTTTATGGTCGAATGCTGTGCATGTACGGATTAAGGAACGTGTTGGTTGGGTCTACGCTGTCGCGTACGCGCCACCAGTCGTTCCAGCGTGGGTGTAGGTCCGCCATCTGCTGGCCATTCAAATAGTTTACTTTGCCCCAGTGTGGCTTGCCGCCGTGGGCTAAGAAAATTTCTTCGCAGGCGCGGTAGTAGGCTTCGTCTGGTTCATCAATGCCTTGGTGTACGGATATGGTCACGGTAGGGCGCTGGTAGGCGGTAGATAGCCAAACATCGTCCTGGGCTAACGTGCGGTACTCAACTGGCCAGCTAACATTGGTGAATGTATCAGCTAACAGTTTTTGAATATCGTTCATGCAGGCAACGCCCGATTCTGCCGGCACACTGTATTCCATCTCAGTATGTTTATGCGGTCGATGGTTTGGCAGTACCTCATAACTCCAGCCGTGGCGTTGACCTTCGCCACCCAGTGGGTACTGGCCGGGTTCTGTAGTTTCGTTAATCACCTTTACCTGGGCAGTATCCGTGCGCGGGTACCAAAAGAACTCGCAATGTCGGTTGTCGGCTATGTATTGATCTAGCTCCTGGAGCAGGGTGGTGAGAGGTGTTTGCCAAGTTTTCTCAATCAAGCGAAAAGAGGGGTTAAGCGCGAGCTGTAGCCGCGTGATAATGCCAAAGGCACCGAGGTGTAGGCGACTGGCTTGCCACAGTTCCGAGTTTTCGGTTGCAGAGCAATCTACCAAGCTGCCGTCTGCTAACGCCAACCTTGTGCCCACTACGCGGCTACTGAGGTTTTGCAGTGTAGCGCCGGTGCCATGTGTGCCTGTGGCAGTTGCACCAGATATGCTTTGTTGGTCTATGTCGCCTTGGTTGGGTAGGGCTAGGCCCACTTGATGCAAAGCATTGCCCAAACTAAAGATGCGGCTGCCGCCCCAGACCCAGGCGGTGTTAGATGCGCAGTCGCTGGAGATGACACCAGATAAACCGAGGGTGTCGACAATAACGTCATTATTGCCAACCAAGTCTTGGTGGCTGTGACCGCCGCCCACCGCGCGCAGACTTTGGCCTGCTTGTCTGCATGCTAGTGCCAAAGACGCTGCTTGATCTTCTGAATATACGTGGGTTAAGTGTTGGGGCTTATGTTTAAGTCTGCCCGACCAGTTATGCCATTGCGCCATGTGGGTTCCCGTTCTGAACTGTTAGTTATGTGCTTTTTCTTTTGTGCAGAAAGTTTCTTGCTGTTACTTTTTTGTTACTACTTTCCTGCTAGCAGCGGCCCGCTATTACCTGCCTGTAAACACCGGTGTGCGTTTGGCCATAAATGCGGCCACTGCTTCTTTGTGGTCTTTGGTAGAGGCGCAGCGCATTAGGCGGTCGGCTTCCATATTAAGCGAGGCGCGCAGGTCGCAACCGGTAGCCGCGTTAATATTCTCTTTCATGTAGCCCAAAGCGATTGGCGGACCAGATGCAATGTGTTTGGCTAGGTTCATGGTTTCAGTTAAGAAATCTTCGTCTGGCACCACTTGGTTAAAAATGCCTAGGGCTAGGGCTTCATCTGATTGCACGCGTCGCGCGGTGTAAAAGAGCTCTTTGGTTTTTGCAGGACCAACCAATTGATTGAGTAGCCAGCTACCGCCGTAATCTCCAGAAAAACCGATGTTTCTATAGGCGGTGGTGACAAATGCTGAGGCTGCGGCAATGCGAATGTCGCAGGCCAGCGCAATGCAAAAACCAGCGCCTGCCGCTACGCCCGGTAATGCGGCGATAGTGGGTTTGGAGTGTTCAAACAGCCTAGGGGTCAATGTGTCATGTTTATGTTGCAGTGCACGAGTGCGTTCTTGAATGGTGGGCTTGGGCGCGTCAGGGTCGGCGTTGCCTGCGCCCATGCCGCCGATATCGCCGCCTGCACAAAATGCGGAGCCGGCACCGGTGATGACAAGGCAGCCCACGTCTTGGCGGGTGTCCAGATCAAGCAATACCTGACGTAACGCGGGCGTTAGGTTGTCGGATAAAGCGTTACGCTTTTCTGGTCTATTTAGGGTGATTGTGGCCACGCGATCTTCAATGTGGCAAAGCAGTTCGTCGGTACCTGTATCTATAGTTAAGCTCATGTTTACTCCCCAGTTTTGTCTTCGCTTTATTTTTTATTCTAGTCATCGGTGGTTGAAGTCATTTTCTTCATGACCCAAGTGTGCCTATATATGGCCCTTATCTTTAAGAGCAGTTTGTTCTTCAGCGCTGTAGCCGATTTCCTGCAATATGTCTTGAGTGTGGCTGCCCACCTCACCGCCGGGCCAAGTTGTAGCGCCGGGTGTGGCGGAAAGCTTGGGCAATATTGCGGGTATTTTTAGCGTGCTGTCTGCCATGCCATCCTGACCTTTGACGACTACTTCTTCAAACATTTCCCGGGCTTGGTAGTGCGGGTCATTAAAGGCGTCCTCTATGCTGTAGATCGGTCCCACCGGCACATCTACTTGTTCAAGGCAGGTAATGACCGTGGCTGAGGTGTTAACGGATGTCCATGCAGCAATGGCATTGTCGATGCTTTGTTGTTGAATTACGCGGCCTGGATTTTTTTCCAGCGCGGGGTCTTCGGCGAGATCGCCACGGCCTATGGCCTTCATTAGTCTCACGTAAATAGAATCGCCATTGCCGCCAATGACTACATGTTTGCCGTCTGCGCAGAGGTAGGTGTTGGTGGGTACGATGCCGGTTAGGGTAGAGCCTGCGGGTTCTCGGATTGCGCCGCCGCCGTCATACTCGGGCACAATGCCTTCCATTAAATTGAACATTGACTCGTATAAGGCAACGTCGACTACCTGGCCAGCAGCCTGTTCTTCGCCGTGATTGGCCTTAGTATTTTTTTTCGCCATCAGTGCCAGCAATATACCGATGACGGCGTGTATGCCCGCCACGCTATCGCCTAAACTCAGGTTGGGGCGTACGGGTACTTCGCCGGGAAAGCCGTTGATGTAGCGAAAGCCGCTAAAGGCTTCTGTGACCGAGGCGTAGCCGGGTTTCTTGCTATAGGGGCCAGTCTGGCCATAGCCAGATATACGCGTGTAAATAAGATCTGGGTTAGCGGCTTTAACATCTTCAGGGCCAAGGCCCCACTTTTCCATAGTGCCGGGTTTGAAGTTTTCGATCAGCACATCTGCTGTGTCTATAAGTTGGCCGAGGATTTTGCGACCCTGAGCCTCGCGCAGATTCACCGTTACCGACTTTTTGTTTCTGCCCAAGCTGCGCCACCAATAGCCGGTGCCGCTCTCATCTAATAGGCGCCAGTTGCGTATCGGGTCGCCACTGCCTGGCGGCTCAACCTTAATTACTTCAGCGCCGAAGTAGGCGAGCATTGTGCCAGCAAAGGGGCCTGCTAAAAGCTGGCCCACCTCAATAACCCGAATGCCGTCTAATGGACGAGGGTTGGTCATTTACTGGTGTCCTTAGCCGCACTGTTACGCTGCACGTTACGAAATGGGCCTTCATCAAAGCGTGGTTCTTTGGGCAAACCTAAAACCCGTTCGGCAACAATATTGCGCTGTATTTCGTCGGTACCACCGGCAATAGACACTGCTGGAACTGAAACCAATATTTCTGCGACAACACCGTCGTGCACACTGGTTGGACCGGTGAGCAGAGCGTCGTTGGCGCTGATGTTGGTGTGCACCCGGGCCGCAAGGCGGGCTATTTCGCTTGCGGCTAGTTTGCCTAGCGATCCTTCTGGTCCCTGAGGCTTGCCAGCTTTTTGTGCGGCTTTTGCGCGTTGGGCCGTCCACTTGGCAGATTCAGACAAGATATGTAGTCGGGCAATTTCTTGGCGCTGCACTGGGTCATTGATCGCGCCGGTTTCCTCAGCCCGCTGCATGACCAAATCTACTCTGCCAGCACGCTGGGGGTACCATGTATAAGGTTCGTTAGAAATATCCAATTCTTTTTTCAGTTCAACGAAGATTCGCCCCTTTTGTTTAACCCTTTTATTTTCTCGGCTACGGTCGAACGAGCGTCGCTCGTGGGCAAGGGTTGTCATTGCCACCTGCCAGCCATTACCGGCGGTGCTTATGAGGTTCTCTCGAGGTATTCGTGCATCGGTAAAGAACACCTCGTTAAATGATGCATGGCCGTTCATTTGACTAAGTTGGCGTACTTCTACGCCGGGTTGATGCATGTCCAGGATGAAGTAGCTTAAGCCTTTGTGTTTGGCCTCGTCCCAATCTGTGCGAGCAATAAGTAGACCGTAGTGCGCGTGGTGCGCGCTGGTATTCCAGACCTTTTGACCATTAATGATGTATTCGTCGCCATCCAAGTCTGCACGGGTTGTCGCACCGGCTAAATCTGAGCCACTGCCGGGTTCGCTGAACAGTTGGCACCAATGGTCTTCGCCGGTCAGTATGCGGCGTAGGTATTGGCGCTTTTGTTCGTGATTGCCGTGTTCTAGAAGGGTTGCGGCTGCGAGCATTCTGACGCCCGTTTGTGCGGTACCCACTGCGCCGAAGTCTGCGAACACATCCTCAATTGCGGCGCTGACTTCAACGGACAGTCCTCTGCCAAAATAGTCTTCAGGCCAGTGCGCTGCGCCCCAACCTGATTCTGCAAGCAGGGTACGCCACTGCACAAGGTCCGCTTCTGCGTCCCAGTTTTCGCTCAGCCACTGATGAACGTGTTGTGTTATTTCTTGTGTAGATTGTGGTTGCTGAGATTGCATTAAGCAGAATTCCTTAGGTCGGTGGATTGAGCGCATAGGGCGGTGAGCATGCGCTCTCTGTGCTCGGCAGGGCTGCCGAGAAATACTTCGGAACTTTTTGCTCGCTTAAACCACAGGTGAGTATCATTTTCCCAAGTGAAGCCAATACCGCCGTGCATTTGTATGCACTCAAGGGCGGCGTGCAGATACACTTCGCTGGCAGCGGCTTTGGCCAAACTTGCATGCTCAGTGACTTTGTCTATATCGGCGGTTTGATCATTTGTTGACCATAGTGCGTTGTCCGCAAGTGTTTGCGCTGCCTGATAGGCCGCGCTTTTGGCGAGTTCTAATTCCAGCAATAAATCTGCAAGGCGATGCTTAATGGCCTGAAAGGAGGCAATGCTGCGACCAAACTGAAAGCGCAGCTGGGTATAGCTTAAGGCGCTGTCTAGAAGGGTTTGTGCACCGCCGACCATTTCATTGGCCAGTGCTGTACTGGCGATATCTACCAATAGGCGCAGTTGCTCTGGCTTGCTGTTATTTAGTCTCTGGGCCGGGCTATCGGTAAATTCCACATCAGCTAATTTGCGTGTTGGGTCCATGCTGTCTAAGGCCGTGATGCTTACGCCCTGAGCGGCGGCATCGACGACGAAAAAGCCAAAATCTTGGTCATCATTGGCAACCACAATAAGGGTGTCAGCATTGCAGGCATCCACTACAAAGCGCTTGCGGCCGTTTAAGAGGTGTCCGTTGTCTGTCCTAGTTGCCGTGGAGGAAAAAGTTGCCGCGGTGGAAAAAACCTCATCAGTCCATATGCCGCGGTCTTCAGTCACGGCAAGACAAGCGATCTTTTCGCCTGAAATAATCTCTGGCAGTAAGGTTTCTTGCTGCAATTCATCACCGGCTATGCGTAGGGCATTTGCCGCGCAAACTGCCGAGGCGAAGTAGGGGCCGCAGTAAAGGCTTTTGCCCATTTCCTCGCAGACAATGGCCATTTCTACCGGCCCAAAGCCAGCGCCACCCAGCTCTTCTGGCATGTGTACACCGGTCATACCTAATTGCTGGCTGAGTTGTTGCCAGACCATTGAATCAAAGCCCTGCGCCGTCGCCATTAGCCTGCGGACGTCCACTGTGCTTGATTTGTCCTTCAGGAATCTGCTGACGCTGTCACGAAATTGCTCCTGATCTTCGGTGAAAATAAATGCCAAGGTATCTCTCTCCAGTAAAACGCATTGGGTTTAATGTACCATGATCAAGATTTTGAACTATAGACCCCAGATAGAACTAAGCATGAAAGCAATTACCTGTATTGAAGATTTAAGAGTCCTCCATGAACGCCGAGTGCCGCGCATGTTCTACGACTATGCCGAGTCTGGCTCTTGGTCTGAGAGTACTTTTAGGCGCAACGCTCAGGCTTTTGCCGAGATTCAGTTGCGTCAAAGGGTGGCCATGGATATCAGTCAGCGCAGCATTGCTGGGCAAATGCTCGGGCAGTCTTGGGCTATGCCCGTTGCACTAGCACCAACGGGGTTGACCGGCATGCAGCATGCCAATGGTGAGATCCTCGCGGCCCAAGCCGCGGAAGACTTTGGCGTGCCTTTTACGCTTTCAACCATGAGCATTTGTTCGATAGAAGATGTGGCGGCACATACGCAAAAGCCGTTTTGGTTTCAGCTTTACGTAATGAAAGACAGAGAGTTCATCAGTGCACTGATTCAGCGTGCGAAGGCCGCAAATTGCAGCGCCTTGGTACTGACTTTAGATTTGCAAATTATTGGTCAGCGCCACAAAGACATTAAAAATCAAATGACAGCGCCGCCGCGTTTGACACTCGACAACCTAATTAATATGGCGACTAAACCGCGCTGGTGTATGGGCATGCTGGCAACTCGGCGGCACAGTTTTGGCAACATTGTGGGCCATGCAAAAGGCGTTGAAAATTTGACCTCGTTGTCTGAGTGGTCGGCGGAGCAACTAGATCCTGCACTGAGCTGGGATGATGTGGCCTGGGTGAAAGAGCAGTGGGGCGGTAAGCTCATTTTGAAGGGCATTATGGACCGCGAAGACGCGGCAATTGCCGCTGGTCTGGGCGTGGATGCAATTATTGTTTCTAACCATGGCGGTCGCCAGTTAGATGGTGCGCCGGCGTCAATGGACGTGCTCACCGGTGTGATTGAAGCTGTTGCTCAGCGCTGCGAAGTTTGGCTAGATGGCGGCATAAGGTCTGGCCAAGACGTATTTAAGGCCAAGGCGCTGGGCGCAGATGGCACACTTATTGGCAAAGCATTTTTGAATGGCTTAGGCGCGCTGGGCAAACCTGGTGTTACTCAATGCCTTGAGATTATCGCCAAGGAGTTGGATCTAACCATGGCGTTTTGTGGTAAAACAGATTTGTCTAAGGTGGGCAGTGAAGTGATATGGCAGGGCTGATCTGGCTTTGGATAAAGCAGTGCAGACCAACAGCCCACCAGCCCAATAAATAGGTCTGTAGGCTGTTTGCTATCTTTTGCTAGAAGTCAGGCTGAACCCCCTTGCTTAAAACCATTTCTTAAGAACGCTTCTTAAAATCATATTAAAAATCATAGCTGATGTTGGCCGTGGTAACGGAATCTAAATCTTCAAATTCTTCGCCACCGGCATTGAAGCCTGGGTTTTCGGTTTGCTTCCACTCGGTGGCTAATTTCAATGCCAGTGCACCGGTTAAGCTGGCGCTGACTGAAAAACCCAATCTAGAAATTGTGTTGTCGTTACCTGCATCAATGACCAAAAATTGTTCAAATTTTGCTGTTTCGCTGAAGTCCCAGACGTAGTTTTCACCAACGTGCAATACCACCTCGCTTTCACTGCCGCCCTGCACTGGGTTATTGACTCGATAGGCAGGACCTATATCTATTTGCATTTGCTGACTTAACTTATTGATTACTTTATGACCGTAACCCACACCGAAGGCAGATTGTTCATCAAAGCCGCTGAAACGGTCTTTTTCATAGTTGGCGAATACGTACAACGATTTAACTTCGTCTAGTTTGCGGTCAGTTTGATAGTTGAAGTTGTATTTTTCTGCTGACCTTTGGCTGTTACTTAAGCCGTTGTTGGGGACCTCGGAAGATGCGCCAATGCCAGCTAAGGTTAGGCTATGCAACCAATTTTTGGTCTCTCTAGTTAGCGATAGCTTGGCATTAATATTGGTCGATTCAGAGTTACCACTGGTACTGACATAACCCAACTCCGCGGAGCCTGTGAGCCAGGGGGTTGCGGCGGTTTGGGCGCTTACCGTTTGAGTCGTCAACATGCCGGTGATTGCTAGAGCGCCGCTTAAGGCGGTTTTTATTTTCGTTACTTGCATCAACTGTCCTTTGATAGTGCTTCGGTGTTTCTTGTTTGGTTTTGGATTGGTTTTGGATTGGTTCTTAGGTGGTCTTTAGGTGGTCTTTAGATGTCCCTTAAGTACTTTTTGATCGCCTAACGATTTAGGTTGTTTTAGTGTGGATGTCCATTTGTGGGTAGGGGATTTCAATACCTAACTCGTCAAAGCGCATTTTTATGCGCTCGTTTAGGTCGAAGTAAACGCCCCAATAGTCTGCACTTTTAACCCAAGGTCGAAAGACGAAATTAACCGAGGAATCTGCCAGTTCCACCACACCTACTGTGACGTCTTGGTCTTTGAGTATTCGCTCATTGTCGGCTGCTATGGCCAGTAATTCGGTTTTTACTTGCTGGATGTCAGCGTTGTAGCTGACCCCTACAATCAGATCTACCCGTCTAGTGGGCTGGGTGGAATAATTGGTGATGTTGCTTGAGAAAATAGAACTGTTAGAAATAGTGATGGTTTTATTGTCAGGCGTGGTTAGCGTGGTAGCAAAAATCGCCAGCTCTTTAACAATACCGGCTTCACCGGCGACCTCAACAAAGTCGCCGATTTTTAGTGGTCGTAAAAGAATGAGCATTACCCCCTGTCTCTTATACACATCT
>OJFS01000522.1_pt1 | contig 14314 bp, 12 predicted proteins | sample 1594231 | NCBI WGS metagenome assembly OJFS01 (sample SAMN05416847, study PRJEB24817) | seawater metagenome | isolation source: Sea water | place: Canada:Atlantic | collected 2013-07
CGAGATAGGAGTCCGTCTCGTGGGCTCGGAGATGTGTATAAGAGACAGACGTTATTGGGCGCTCAGACTCTTTTGCGTCAGGGACACGTACTAGTTCTTGTGTATCCGATCCCAGAAGCAGGGTGGCAAGTGCCTGAACAAATCAAACCTCAAGCGGTGCTTCCGCGATGGATTCCAGAGCGAATTCACCGGTTGGAGGGAATCAAACGACTTGCTCCCGCCAGCGCCTGGCCCTTGGCTGTTCCGGTCACCACGTCTTTCAGCACGTACCTTGAGCGCACGCGGTCTAGTTTCGAAGTCTTTGACAGAATCACAGGCGTTAATGTGGTCCGAGTCTACCCGCATGAACTTTTCTGTGAAGAAGAGACTAATCGATGCCGCACCCATTCGGATACAAACGTCTTCTACAGCGATGACGACCACTTGTCGCTCTCTGGGGCGAACTTAGTAACGCGTGAGATAATGAGCAAAATCACGTCTTTGCAAGGTGGCGCGGACCCTCTATAAGCGGCACTGTCGCGTGCGCTTCCATCGGGGCTTCCGTGCCAAGCAGAGCCCGAAAAGCCCCAGCAGATCTCTCCGCGTCCACAGTCGCGCACTTCCCGGGTTTGAACCCAGGACCCACTGACTAAGGGCGTGGATAAAACTCCGGATTCTTCACCCTTTCTTCTGAAAGCGGGATGACAAATAGAGGGCCGATTGACGGACCGTGGATTGAGCCCAACAATTGTTCATAGAGCAAGGAAGCCCGCAGGATCAGCTTCAAGATCGGAAACCTTCATTCCAGTAGAAGCAGCAATCAAAGTTGTGGGGCCAGCCGAGTCCCCGACGCCGACAAGAGCCCCCCCCCCGCTCGGCTTTAGAGGGCCTAAATGTGGCAGGTTCCCCCGTCCCAAATTCCGCCCAACCTTAGTGGGAGCCTCACAGGAGTTCCCAACACCGGCCAGAGGGCCTAAGCCACCGGCCATGTCAAGGGCCCGCGATTGGGACAATTCAAGAACTCTGGGAAGACCACATTTGAGGGCGATGCAGACTCTTGGAGGCTCTTGTTCAAGAAGGTCACTTCAAATACGCTCGGCAACAGATACTGACCGACGTCAAGGCCAGGAGCACAGTTGTTGGCATGAACAGCGGTAGGGATGAAAAATTCCAGCATACGGTCGACGACGCTAATCATCTGTGCTGCCGAGCTCTCAGACCAGAAGTTCTGTGTTCCATGAAATTCGACGACCATCCACGCGACGCGCGCGAGTGTCTCGTCTGAGACCGAGTAGGGGGTCAGGGCCTCCCATTCGGCCCCTTCGATGTCCATTTGGACCGCAACAAGTTCATCAGGACCGGAATGGGAATCAATCCAAGGACCAAACAGTATTTCATTCTTTCCCGAACCAAGGTTTTTCCGCTCGAAGAAAAAATTATCGTGTGGTCGAGGGGGCTCAAAAACCGTGGCGTCAGCCAGGAAAACCTTGTGCCCCCGCTCGGCAAAGTTATATTCAAAATCAACCACATGGCCGACTCCAGGTGAAAACAGGCTAAGCCCTCCGAGACCAATTTCCGGAACAAGATAACCACCGTCAGTGGCGCCACCCACCAGCTGCTGTGGTGGCGCCGTGGTCGGGGTCAGACGTCTGAACTGCGCGACAGCTCGAAGGTCTAGCGAGCGATCTCTCCGATTGAAATCGCGCACTCTTTTGCGCTCACGCCTTAGCGCCGAGCGTTTTTCAAAACTAGGCTGAAAAGTTGCTCTCCACAAAATACGTAACAGCCCAAGAAGTCCCATCACAGAAGGGTACCGTGTCTCCGCCCTCCAGGAGTGCTCGAGATTAACACTGATCTCCTTAACCATGAGAAAAGTGTCACGCATCAACCGAAGTAATACATTTTCTTGGTACACCCCCCGGGACTTGAACCCGGAACCCACTGATTAAGAGTCAGTTACCGACCCCACTAAGCACGCGGTTTTCCCCGTCTTACTGGTTTGAGGGAATGTCAGAGTGTGTCAGGTTGTTTCAGGGTGACCGCCCGGTTTACTGACATATCTACTGACACTTATATGAACGGATGGGTAAGGATGTCGGGAGTCGGGAGTCGGGATTAGGTTTGTGCCATGGCCACGAAAGCGAGGCTCGCCCTAACGCGCAGCCGCACGGGCACTATGTTTTCAATTATTTGGGCTCATCTAGCCAGCCAGAAACCCAAGGGGGAAGGCTTTCGAAAAGTTTCTGAACCCTTCGGTCTATCTGTCCACGAAACATCCGTGACAGCCGATAGTTAGCTCCACGTAGGGGGCCAAAATTTCGGGCGAACGTTGCAATCCGCTGCGTGGGGAGAGAGATTGCCGCTGGTAGGGGGTGCCGGACCGACTTGAGCCGAGGTGTTTGAGCAACTCGAGCAACACCGAGTAAATATTTTGGTGGGAGCGCAACATTCTCGATTCCGTTGTGCACCCGGTAGCGGACATCACCAGCAAACTCCCTCAAGAGGCGGTCGAGTGCGTACTTCGAAAAAGCGAGAGGATGGTCGATACCGCCGTCAACGACAAAATGATGGTGTGGGACTTCGATGAGCACGGTACCCGATGGATTCAGCAACCCAAAAGCTTTCCTGAGCAGTTCCCGGGGGTCTAGCTGGTGCTCTAGCACATGACTCAGCACTACGACATCAAAACCCCCTTGGGCCGCCGAGCCCTCTTGGACACCGGAGTCCAGAATTTTCACTCCCAGTTTTTGCTGAAAAAGACCGGCTTGAGGGTCAAGCTCTAAGGCCGAGGGTTCCATATCTCTGAGATGTGACAACGCCCAGACAATGCCTCCGAAGCCTGACCCAATCTCGAGGATTCGGCCGCCTTTGGGTACACCAGCCTTCTTCAGCTCGTCTTCAAAAAAAAGCGCGCGGAGAAACTGTTTCTTAAAACGATATCTTCGCGACCTTTTGGAATTTGTCCGCTCCCAATAAGACCCACCGTAGAAACTAATCAGGTCTTCCTGAGTCGGAGTGGGGTTCATAAACAAGACAGAACAGGAGGGACAATAGTCAAAATTATATCCTGAGCGTCGCAACCGGCCAGGTGATGTGCTCGGGAAGAAACATATCGGACATTTCAGGACGTCTACGGTCGCAGGGGGTAGATGAGGGGTTTTTTCCTGGGGCATGATGCCTACTTTACATAAGCAGACACATGTTGAGAGATGCCCGCCTGGGAGCGGGTCAACTGCAATCAAAACGCCTGGTTGTGGGTTTCATATTTTCGCACGCCACGAAGAGGGCAAATAACCTAATTATCTCCGTACACCCCCCGGGACTTGAACCCGGAACCCACTGATTAAGAGTCAGTTGCTCTGCCAATTGAGCTAGAGGTGCTTGAGTCATTGAGTGTACAACAACTCGCGTAGCGGGGGCGGGGCTCGAACCCGCGACCTCACGATTATGAGCCGTGCGCTCTGACCAGCTGAGCTACCCCGCCGCGTGTGAATGACTAGCATTCGGGCCCCGAGTCAGGATTGAACTGACGACCCCTTCCTTACCATGGAAGTGCTCTACCACTGAGCTATCGGGGCAGGCCTACCCCTGGCAGGACCAAGCACCGAGAGTATCACCCAGAAGCGTCCCTCAGCAAACGAATAGGGCAATCGAGTCACATTGCGCAACCGGTTGCTTAAGTCGAAAATCCTATTAGGGTTATACCCATGCCTGCGCTTCAATCCCTCTCCCTCTCACCCGCTGACTGGTGGAATCATGCCGTGCTCTACCAGATTTATCCGCGGTCGTTTGCGGATTCAAACGGTGATGGTATTGGTGATATCCCAGGCATTATTTCCAAATTGCCTCACATCGCAGATCTTGGCGTGGACGCGCTCTGGCTTTCTCCGTTTTACACCTCGCCCCAGAAAGACGCCGGCTACGACGTGGCCGACTACTGCAATGTTGACCCTATTTTTGGTTCCCTCAGCGATGCAGAAAAACTCATCGAAACGGCTCACGAATACGGGCTTCGCATCATCGTTGATGTGGTCCCCAATCACTCGTCTGACCAGCACCCTTGGTTTCAGAAGGCACTCGCCGCAAAACCAGGATCACGGGAGCGAGCACGATATATGTTCCGAGAGGGCAAAGGTGTCGCTGGTGATCTGCCTCCCAACAACTGGGAATCCGTGTTTGGCGGACCCGCCTGGACGAGAGTTGCGGAATCAGATGGCTCGCCGGGACAGTGGTACCTGCACCTCTTTGACGCCAGCCAGCCTGACTTCGAATGGAAAAATCCTGAAGTGTGGGAGCTCTTTAGATCGGTCCTGACCTTTTGGTTGGACCGCGGGGTTGATGGCTTCCGTGTTGATGTGGCCCATGGCCTCATCAAAGCGGAGGGTTTGCCTGACGAAGAGAAGCTGCACCATCCGCCTTTGGGTAACAACGGGTCCTTCTGGGATCAAGAAGGTGTCCATGCCGTGTATCAGGAGTGGCGAAAGATATTGGAGAGCTACGGCCCAGACAAGATGCTCTGCGCCGAAGCCTGGGTAATGCCCCTGTCCAAAATGGCACACTACGTCCGAAGTGATGAAATGCACCAAGCCTTCAATTTTGGTTACCTCGCCACCAGCTTTGAAGCCGAAGCCCTCCGATCCATCATCAATGAATCCCTGGCAGCGTTTGGTGGTGTGGGAAGCCCCAGCACCTGGGTGTTGTCCAACCACGACGTCGTTCGACATGCCACCCGCCTGGGAACCGACTTTGTCTCCCAAGGCCAACCGACCGGAATTGGGCCGCGCTCGCCGGAGAAGCCCGATGCCCTGTTGGGGTTGCGCAAGGCGCGAGCAGCCACCGCACTCATGCTTGCTCTTCCTGGCAGCGCCTATCTTTACCAGGGCGAGGAACTAGGCCTTCCTGAAGTGATTGACATCCCCGATGACCGCCGAAAAGACCCCACTTTCTTCCGAACACACGGGGAGCGCTATGGCCGCGATGGATGTCGCGTCCCCATCCCGTGGGAGGCTGGGGCACCCGCATATGGCTTCAACACCACAGGCGAATCATGGCTCCCTCAACCCCAAGCCTTTGCTGAACTCGCACGGGATAATCAAGTAGGGGACCCCGATTCCACGCTCGAGCTCTACCGGTCCCTCCTGAGGTTCCGAAACCAGCAGGGTCTCGGCAAGGGCTCTCTGGTGTGGCTTGACGGATTTAGTAGTGACGTTGTCGCCTTTGCGAATGGATCCGTTTCGGTTGTCTCCAACACCGGCGAGCAACCTACCGCCCGACCAGACGGAGAAGTCCTTGTCACCACGACGGCACTGGGGGACGAGATGATTCCTGCCCACACGACAGTGTGGATTAAAACAGCTTAGAAGGCGTAGAACTTCAGCCAGGTAAAGGGATTGACATATTCGCCCTCGACCCGAATTTCAAAATGCAAGTGGGGGCCGGTGGAAATACCGGTGTTCCCCACGAGCCCCAGGAACTCTCCTGCAGGCACAACCTGGCCTGCACTCACTGGGCTGCTTCCGCGTTGCATGTGGGCATAGACCGACAACACTTTTTGGTCACCAATGAGGTGTTCGATGTAGACATATTGCCCGTAGCCGCCACCGTATTCCGACTGGGTAACAACGCCATCGGCTATGGCGAAAATTGGGGTGCCATTACCGGGAGTAAAGTCAAGGCCGCGGTGGTTGCTCGAGCAATACCGACAGGGCGCAACCCGGTCGCCAAAACCCGAACTGATTGGGACCGTGTTGGGAAAAGGCCACCGAATCGAGCCATTCCCCGTGGTGGAGTAGGAGAAGTTTCGACTTCCATACCGCGCCTTGAGCACCTCGGCAAAGGAGGTTACGCTCCAAGATTCGCGTTGCACGCCAACCTGCCCAGAGGCGGAGCTGGCGACCGTGAAAGATTGAGTGCCGGAATCTGTCCCTCCCATGCTTCCCTGGCCAGCCACAGCCGGCGATAGCTCCACAGAGGGGTAGAAAATATTTACTGGCAACGAGACGCCGACAAAAAGTAGTGGGGCTGCGATTACCGTCCCCAAGCCCAAAATGCGCCTGCCCATGCTGGGCTTGGGACGTGCAGGTCTCTTGTGCGGAGTAGTCTCGGTAAAAACAGAGACCGGCGTCGCCGGGGCGGAAACAGGGACGTTTCCCCGCCGGCGTAATTGGCGCCTGGTCGGAGGTGTTTCGGGGGAGGCTGAGGCTTCAATCATGCGCTGACCTCCGTCCCGCGACACGTTCTGGCCGCAATAAAATTGCCCAACGCAACAATCCACACGCAACGTGATGACTTTATAAACTTAGCCGAGCGACCCTATGAGTCCAAACCCCAACCCGGTATCTCGGCAAGGGGGCGATCCCCCTCCAGCAAACGAATTTTCTGTTGCAGAAGTGCCACCAGGTCCGGGTGACCGGCGAGAATCCCTTCCCGCCCCGGGGGCATATCAGCGAGTCCTTCGATGACACCACCGGCTTCGGTGACGATCACTTCCCCTGCAGCGTGGTCCCAGGGCATCAGGGTTCGCTCAAAGTAAAGGTCAATTCGACCGCTCGCCACATAGGCCAAATCTAGGGATGCGGTGCCCTGTCGCCGAATATCGCGGAACTGGGGAAGGAGCTCCAGCATCACCCGAGCCTGTTCTTTCCGCATAGCCTGGGAGTAGGAAAAACCTGTGGCCAAGAGAGCCTGGTTGAGGGTGGGGGGTGAAGAAATCTGTAGTTTCGTGTCCCCCAGGAACGATCCTCCTCCGCGGGCAGCACTAAACATCTCCTTGCTCACCGGGTTATAAACCACGCCCGCTTCGACCTGCCAGGAACCAGGCGTTGGGTCACCAGAAACGGCTGCAATACTCACCGCGTAGTGGGGGATGTTGTAAAAAAAGTTGACTGTCCCATCGATAGGGTCCACTACCCAGGTGATCCCCGTGGTGGATTCCTTCGTGCGGCCCTCTTCGCCCAGAAAGCCATCTCCGGGGCGCAATTCTTCCAGCCGGGAAAACAACAACTCTTCCGACGCCTTATCCACCGCGGTCACGATGTCGACGGAACTGGATTTTGTGTTGGCCACCTCAACATCGCCAGCTCGACCGGCAACAATCAGCTCGCCGGCTTCCCGGGCGAGCTGAATCGCGATGTTTTTCATCTCTGCAACCATTTTGTGGCGAGTGAGGGATTCGAACCCCCGAAGGCTAAGCCAGCTGAGTTACAGTCAGATCCCTTTGGCCGCTTGGGTAACTCGCCATGCGCTCCCGACCGGTGTATTCACCAATCGGGTGCGCGGCTCCAACGATATCGGTTTTTTCCGACTCGAACCACACTCCAGGTTCCGCGCTTCTTTGTGGCTAGCATGGAGAAATGGCTGATTCATCATTCGACATTGTAAGCAAAGTTGACTCTATGGAGCTCGAGAACGCGGTCAACCAGGCACACAAAGAGCTCTCCCAACGCTACGACTTCAAAGGGGTCGATGCCTCCCTCAAGCAGACAGGCGAAACCATCGTCATGGAAGCCAACACCGAGGAGCGAGTCAAAGCAGTGCTTGATGTCTTGCAGTCGAAACTCGTGAAGCGAGGAATATCGCTGAAATCCCTCGATCTGGGTGAACCCGTGTTGAGCGGAAAGATTTATCGCATGAGTGGGGCGCTAAAGGATGGCATTTCCAGCGAGAATGCGAAAAAGATTTCTGCTCTCATCAGAAACGAAGGGCCCAAAAGCGCCAAGGCTCAAATCCAAGGCGACGAGGTTCGTGTGAGTTCAAAAAGCCGTGACGATCTTCAGGCAATTATTGCCCTGGTTAAGGGTGCCGATCTCGATATTGACGTCCAATTCGTCAACTATCGGTAACCGCCGGCTAGCGGCGCTCCTGCCTGATTCCTCAAAGATTTATTGAAGGGCTTGCCCGTTTGGCAGCAACCGTTCAGTGAGATTCGCCGCGCGAAGCGGCCATCATCTCTTCGCGATCGACCACTTTCACGCGCTCGCGCCCGCGTTCAGCGCCACGGGAGAGTTCCTTCTCATCCAGTCGGTGCCAGCCGCCAAGGTCGGTGAAGGCAACCCCCCGAGATTCCAGAAGTGCACTGACGGCCTCGTCCTCGGGTGACTCCGGGCTCCACCAGGATGCTTGGTCTTTCACCACGTGCTGGATGGTTTCCATCGCATCACTCTTGGTGTGACCGATGAGGCCCACGGGCCCGCGCTTAATCCACCCCGTGGCGTAGACACCAGGGACAATCTGGTTGTCATCATCCATCACTTGGCCCTCGTGATTAGGGATGATGCCGCGTCGTGAATCAAAAGGAATACCGCGCAACGCGGTCCCGAAATACCCCACTGCTCGATACACCGCCTGCACGGGAATCTCACGGATCTCCCCGGTTCCTCTGACCCCGCCTTCGCCATCGGGCTCGGTCCTCTCATACCTAAACCCCTTCACGTGAGAATCAGAGAGGACCTCGAGAGGTTTGGCATAGAAGTGCAGGTGCAACCGCCTGCTGGCAGTGCCTGCTTCGCGCTCGCGCCAGGTGCTAAATATTTTGTTGATGACAAAAATCTGTTTGTTCGAATCGATGGCGCGCTGCGAACTGTCATCAATCACAAAATCTTCGTCGTGAATAACGATGTCAACATCGCGCATGTCGCCCAGCTCCCGAAGCTCCAAGGGTGTGAACTTAACCTGCATGGGACCTCGGCGGCCGAAGACGTGGACGTCTGTCACGGGGGAGCTGAGAAGTCCGTCATAGACGTTGTCGGGAACTTCGGTGGGTAACAAGTCCTCAGGGTGCTTCACCAGCATGCGAGCAACATCGAGGGCGACGTTGCCATTACCAATCACCGCGACTTCCTTGGCCTCAAGAGGCCACGTCCTGGCAACATCGGGGTGTCCGTCATACCAACTGACAAAGTCAGCCGCCCCGTAGCTGCCCTCTGCCTCGATGCCGGGCAGGCTCAACTGTTGGTCCGTAATGGCGCCGGTAGAAAAAATCACAGCGTGGTAGTGCTTTTTCAGGTCCTCGAGGGTGATGTCAGTTCCAAAGTTGACATTGCCAAACAAGCGAATCTGACCGCTATCGAGCACGTCCCGAAGGGCGCTCACGATTCCTTTGATGCGCGGGTGATCGGGGGCAACCCCGTATCGAACCAACCCGTACGGTGCGGGGAGGCGTTCGAAGAGGTCAATTGAAACGTCAAACGAACGCTCGTGTTTAAGTAAAATATCAGCCGCGTAAATCCCGGCAGGGCCTGCCCCAACGATTGCTAGGCGCAACTTAGACATAAGAAACTCTTTCCACACAAAGGGAGAACGCTCCCAATTTAGTAGCTGCGGTCCACAACGTGGTGGGCAAATCGCACCAGACCCTCTTTCACGATGCCAGACGGGGCATCGTCGAGGTAGGCAATTGCTTGGTCTGCCATATCGCGGGCGGTCTGCATGGTTGCCTCGGTGACCTCGTGGTGACGAAGCTCTGTGATTGCTTTCTGGAATTCATCCTCAGACAGGTCCCCGGTCGCGCCGCGCGCCAGCGTTGCCACAAGCTCTTTGGCAGCAGGGTCCACTTTCGCGGCTTCGAGCAAATACAGCACGGGAAGAGTGGTCACGCCGTGTCGAACATCGGCCCCCGGAGGCTTGCCCGTCCCCGCACTTCGATCGGAGAGATCGATGACATCGTCCACCAGCTGGAAGGCGATGCCAATTTTCTCCCCGAACGCGCGGACCGCTGGAATGAGTGCCTCGGGGCCATCCGCCATTCGGATGCCCATTTCAGCGGCAAAAGCAATCAGCGACCCCGTCTTATCCGAAAGCACCTGAAGATAATGAGCGATGGGCTCGTCCCCAGGCTTGGGGCCTAACGTTTCTTGCATCTGGCCCACAACCAGTCTCTCGAAGGTTGCCGCTTGCAAAGTAATCGCTTGTTGGCCCAAGGACCCGCCCAAGCTTCCTGCCCTCGCAAAAAGAAGGTCACCGGCAAGGATCGCCACGGAGTTCCCCCACACCGTCTGGGTTGCGGCGACCCCCCTGCGCTGAACCGCATCATCCATGACGTCGTCGTGATACAGGGTGGCGAGGTGGGTGAGTTCGGTGACTTGGGCAGCGATGAGGACACGGTCGTTGATTCCCGACCCCCACTGCGATGTCAGCAGAGCCAAGAGCGGGCGAACCCGCTTTCCCCCCGCATCGAAAAGGTGGCGAGACACAGCGTCAGTGATTTCGTCAGAGAACTTCAGTTCCCGTTCAAGACCCTTCTCTACAGCAACTAAACCGCCGTCCAAGGCGCGACCGAGTGCCTTTTCTTCGCGAGAGGCAAAGAGAAGTGACCCACCGGTTAAAAATGCTGCTCCTCGGCCCGAGGCTGCCGCTGGCGCCTTGAGTGTCGGTTTCACGATTGATCCTCTGGGTTAGGTCTGGTCGGTGGCGGGAAGAGGGGTTGACGAAGTAGAGGGGGAAGCAGGACGTTGTCGGCGCTTCCCGATCGATTCGCGCACTTTGGAGTCTTCAGGGCTGGTGGCGCGATGCAAGGCAACAATGCCTCCACTCAGGTTACGGTATGCCACCCGGGTGAATCCTGCACCCCGCATCCATTGGGAAAGCACGGATTGTTCCGGCCAATCAGATATCGAGTCCATCAGGTAGCGATAGGCGTCCTGATGAGTGGAAGACAACGCCGTCACCGCGGGCATCACATACTTCATATACCCCTTATAGCCAGCTTTCATGAGCGGTGCTGGGGGGTGGGAGAACTCACAAATAAGGATTCGCCCACCGGGTTTGAGAACCCGATACATTTCGCCGAGCGCCACATGGGGGTTATTCACATTGCGCAAACCAAAACTGATGGTGACCGCGTCAAAACTGGCTGGCGGAAAGGGCAACGCTTCAGCGTCCCCTTCGACAAATTCAATGTTCGGGTTGCGTTTGCGGCCCTCCGCCACCATGCCTGGCGAAAAATCAAGGGCAACGACCTCTGCTCCTGTCTTTGCAAGCGCTTTCGCAGAGGTGCCTGTCCCGGCAGCAACATCCAACACCCGCTCCCCCGGCTTCAGCTGCAGTGCTTTCACCGTGGCAAGCCGCCATAAGACAGAGTTACCACCGGAGAGAAGAGCGTTTGTCCTGTCATAACCGACCGACACCTGGTCAAACATGGCAGAGACCTCCGAGGGGTTCTTGCCCAAGTCTGCCGTGGTCACCTTTCAACACTACCCACCAGAATCGATAATCCCCTGAGCTCATCGGAGTTCAGCCGGCCAGCATTCAGCCCATCTGATAGCTAGCTCGCTACCCTGAAAGAATGTCCACGGCCCTGACAACCCCCACCCTTATGGCCCGCACCCGCAGGATGAGCCACCCGGGAAGCTTGATCGAATGGGTGAGCGCCGAGAAGCCCCTTGTGATGCAGCGTCTTGGACACGGTTTGGTCGGGCTTGGTGAAGCTCTTCGCCTCGAGTTCCACGGTCCCACACGGTTTCAGGACGCCTCAAAGGCCTGGGCTTCTATAGTCGCAGCCGCAACAGTGGATAACCCTCTCGAGGTACCTGGCAGCGGCTTGGTGTGTTTGGGAACCTTCACTTTTGCCGATGACTCTTCCCACACCAGCGTGCTCATCATCCCCCAGGTCGTTATCGGCGTGATGGAGGATGTCTCATGGCGAACCGATATTTCACTTTCCGGCTCCCACACCACGGAAAAGCCACCGAAGGCTTCTAGCCCCCAAAGCCTGCCCTCGGTGGGGTGGAGCCAAGGGCTTCTTAGTGAAGGCGATTTTGTCGCCCGAGTAGCGCAGCTGGTTGATCGGTTGCGCGAAGGGGAAGCGAACAAAGTGGTGCTCGCCCGGGAATTGGTGGCCACCATGCCCGGCGTGGATGATTGGCGAGGCGCATTGGAGCACCTGAGTGATTCCTACCCCGACTGCGTCACCTTCGCTATCGACGGACTCGTGGGTTCCACACCCGAGACACTCGCCAAGGTCCGCGCGGGTGGTCTCAGCCTTCGCGTGCTGGCAGGCAGCAGCAGGCGCGGTGAAAGCCCGGGCGAAGACCGCGCACTTGCGCAAGAGTTGATCACCTCGACAAAAGACAACGATGAACACCGCTTCGCGGTGGAAAACGTCCTCACCTCCCTTGCAAGCATCACCTCGCAGGTTGCTACAGACGAGCAGCCCTCCGCCATCAAGCTCGCCAACATCTGGCACCTTGGCACGGATATCGAAGCCACACTGCCCGAGGGGATATCCAGCTTGGATGTAGTGGCGGCGCTTCATCCCAGTGCTGCCGTGGCGGGATCCCCCACAGACGCGGCCCTGGAGTTGATTCGCGAGCTAGAACCCTTCGACCGAGGTCGCTATTCCGGCCCCGTGGGATGGATGGATGAGCGAGGCGATGGGGAATGGTCCATCGCCCTGCGCTGCGCGCAATGGTCGCCTGATGGGCACCTCACCGCCTACGCCGGTGCCGGGATTGTGGAGGATTCGGACCCCCAGCGAGAGCTCCTAGAAACGAGGCTGAAATTCCGGCCTATCGTGCAAGCTTTTGGCAGTGATTCACACCTCTCACCGCTCTAGGGCAATATCCACAATCACCTTTAAGTCTCTGGTGACGAGGGCATCCGCAAGCTCGCCCATCGTGGTGACCGCGCGATAATCCCAGCCATAAGCGCCAGCGAGCGCTTCTATGTCAACATTCTGCGGGGTATAGAGAACGCGGTCCCTCGACTCGGGCGCAGCGCTGTGGCTCACTTCGAGTCCATCAAAAATTGTTCCGCCACCATCGTTTGCGATAAACAGGTGAACGCTGGAGGTGTCCTCGGTGCCGGGCTCGCTCATGAGGGATCCACCGTCGTGCAGGAAGGCCAGATCCCCCAGCAAAACCCTCGTCACTCCGCTCGCTCCCGATCCTCCAGCACTAAGGGCAATCCCCCTTGCGGTGGCGATGGTCCCGTCAATTCCGGAGAGCCCCCGATTGGCAAAGACCGGAATGTTCTTCGGCCCCACAATCTTGTCCATCTCACGAATCATGCGCGAAGCACCCAAAACTAATCGGTCGTGGGGCCACGATGCTTCCCACAGCGACAGGGCAAGTTCTGCTCTGGTGACTGTGCGACGCAGGACAAGCATCTCTTGCTGAGCAAAGGCGCTTCGGGTTGCCGGGTCATCCGCCTCGCCCATCCCGGTGTCAGGCGGTGTCGGGAGGGCAGCAAAGAGTGCGCTCTCGTGGTGCTGGCGAGAGGCCATTACCCAGGGCTTTACCCACTCCGAGCGCTGCTGTTGGGTGGCTGGCTGCGACACCTCGATGGCGTCGACCAGATGGGCCTTATGGGTGGGATTAGCCGGTTCCCGCTCTGGCCCTCGAAGAACAATATGACTCAGAGAGTCATCACTCACAACCCCCCACACCTCTCGAGACAGGGTGGGACGCCCCACGGTGATAATTCTGCTGAGGGGACCGGGGAGCTCCTTCGCTGCTAACACTTCGCGATACGCCACCAGGAGATGAGGCCCAAACCTGGCGCCACTGGTTACTTCGGCGATCAGGGGGGCGCCTAACTCATAGGCCAGTTTCTCTGCCCGCTCACCGGCTTGATGCCCCGCAATCACCAGCGTTCCAGGCTCAGCAACAAGGCTCAGCGTTTCCCCCCGATAGGGTTTTTCCGGTTCTTCTCCCACCGCACGAAGTCGCAGATCACCGGCTTCAGAGCTGCTGAGTGGTTCCCGAAAGGCCACGTTGACGTGGGCGGGGGCTCCGACAATGGCCTGATTCCACGCTGCTGCGGCAACATCCAGTGCTGATTTTTCGGCGCCCTCGTCCTCCGCCACCGCATCAAAAGTGGGGGAGGCAAAACCAAAGAGCCCGGACTGCGCGGTGGTTTGGTTGGCCCCCACCCCCAACCCTTCAGGGGGCCGGTCTGCCGACACCACAACCAAGGGAACACCTGCGTGATGGGCTTCCATCACCGCAGGCATGAAGTGTGCGGGGGCGGAGCCAGAGGTAGCAATACACACGGCGGGGATTGCTGACTCAAGGCCTATCCCTAGAGCGCGAAAGGCGGCACTTGCCTCGTCGATAACAACATGAACCCTGAGATGGCCCGTGTGTTCCCATTCCAGCGCCGACAGGGCAAGCGCTTGGGATCGAGATCCCGGGGAGACAAAGACATCGGTAACCCCGTGGGCGATGAGGGCCCCCCAGAAAGCCCTCGACCACGTGGTGGCCGGGGAGGACATCATGACGAAGGAGGCTTAGTGTCCTGGTCTTTGTCGCCCCCTGCTTCAGGGTCTTCCTCGTCCAGGGCTCGCAATTCATCCTCTAAGCGTTTAATTCGGTCTGTCTCTTATACACATCTCCGAGCC